>Ga0209782_1000920_pt1 | contig 14265 bp, 11 predicted proteins | sample WorMetmaBAHAMAS1_FD_187390 | JGI IMG/M metagenome (GOLD analysis project Ga0209782, IMG submission 187390) | Marine gutless worms symbiont microbial communities from Max Planck institute for Marine Microbiology, Germany - Inanidrilus... | ecosystem: Host-associated > Annelida > Digestive system...
AATTAGCAAGACATCACAAAATGTACAGGAAGTCAGACAAGTCACATGACTTAAGTAATGTTCTAAAACTAGCTATAGATTTAAGATTGTCTGCTAAAATCGGTAAACTGTTCCACACAGCAACAACACGTTCACAGAAAAAATGCTTCCTTGCATCAACACGGCAATGATTGGCAAAAAGCTTCCACTGATGACCACGCGTGATTGATTGGGATCTTACAGTGAACATATCCATACAGTCAGTGTCTAATTTTCCAAACAAAATTTTATATGTTAGGACCAAGTCATGATGCCATCGTCTAAGTTCTAGAGTTTCCAAGCCTAGAGATGTTCGGCGTGCTGTGTATTTCAGGTGAGACATACCGGGGAGTCACTTAGTGAATCGCCTTCACACGGATTCTACGCGCTTTATATCCTGCAGGGCATAGGCAACCAGACACAAGAGGCATATTCTAACAGAGGGTACACATACACCACAAAGGCTCGGGTCATAGTACTAATGTCTTTGGAAACAAAACATCTATGAATTAAATTTGCTCTAGCAGAAGCGCGTGCAGTTATCTGACTAATATGGCTGTTAAAGTTCAATAGATTGTCAACAGAAATACCAAGATACTTTACGACACTAACTTCAGTGATAACTTCACAACCCAAGTGGAAGGTACAATCAACAGAATCATTACCAACTTGCAATATTGTGCATTTTTTTCGACGATATGTTAAGTTGCCAGATATGCGACCAAGCAACAAGTCTATTGAGACATTCTTGGAAGTCACAAACACTATTATACACATGTATAGTTTCAAATCGTCAGCATACAATTTACAGTTACAGCTCTGATCAAAGAGAGCAACGACATCATTGATGTACAAGACAAACAACAATTGCCCCGAACAGCTTCCCTGAATAACACCGCTTACCACAGGGACTGAGCTTGAAAGGGAGTGGCCGACTTTGGTGCATTGCAGATATACTTGTTTAAAATGGCGGCTGTATAAATCATTTGGACCTACTTCAGCAGAATTTTAGTGTGCTGATGCACAATTGTCCTCCCTAGCCTAAGTACTACAAAATGTACTGTAATTGATAATAAAACAGCAAATATAAATGATAAAAACTGCAGTTTATCTATTGTGTTAACAGCCATGGATCAAAAACTGCAAAATCATCACGTTGACATTTAGACGACGTGATGATGTGTAGTATCACTTTAATATTTATGATTTTTTGCAGTTTTTAATCCATGGCTGTTAACATAATAGATAAACTGCAGTTTTAATCATTTTCTCCATATGATTGGCTGGTCGATCTTACAACAGTGTAAGCACTGACTTGCTACACTGTGATAAATTACCGGCAATTAAATAGGCCTATTGTACAGGGCGATACGCACCTGCTGTGAACGGCATTCTGGTCCAGCAAAACATCGGCGGCTCGGTGTTCTTCAATCGTTCGTGGGAAGAGTTCAAGATCGGTTTCGGCAACGCGAGTGGCAGTGACAACTACTGGATCGGCAACGAGCGCCTTCACCAGCTGACCAAGGACGGACGATACAAGCTTCGTGTCGACCTTCTGTCCAAGTTCAACGGTCGCTGGTACTGGGCCGAATACGATCACTTTTCCGTCGGAAGCGAGCACACCGACTACACGCTCTTCGTCAGCGATTATTCCGGTAATGCCGGCGACGGCATGAATGTCGACGGCGTCGTTGGTTACAATCTGAATGGAGCGAGATTTCACACGTACGATCACAATTCCATAAGTGACCGTTGTATCGATACAGACAACACGGTTGGAGGGTTCTGGTATATTGGACGAGGTATCATTACTTGCGGTCATGCGCTCATCAACAGGCAAGCACGAAACTTCGCTTGGAAAAGCCTACCTATTGGTACCGGTAACAGATATAGGGACAATATCGCTCTGCTACAAAGTCGTATGACTCTGATGCAGAAATGAACTCGAGATAAATCCAGTGACGGAACGTTATCAACACTCCCACCTGCATTCGATTAATTATTTACAAGCGGTCATCTCATCCTTAAGACGTCTAAATAAAGCATGGCCGGATTTAGCTGGTGGGGGGCCTGGGGCCCAGCTCACTTGGGGTCACTAAGTGGGAGACTGTAAAAGCCTACAGATTAAAAATGCAAGACTAGTAAGTAACACAATAATGCAGGTTTTGGTGGGAGGCCCCCTGTTGGTTGGAGGCCTGGGGCCCGGGCCCCATGGGTTCCCCCCTTAAATCCGGCCCTAAAATAAAGGGGTAATGAGGGGTTATGTCAAAAGTGGAGATAGGGAGGGGTATTTAAGCTACAGTGGGCGTCCACAAGCTGTACTATTATTCTAACCTTTCTGACAATTTACAGTTGCTTTGACACTTGCCATTCTAAGAAATGACTGATGTATGCTCGACTAATAAAAAACGTTGATTGAGACATCTTGGTTTTCTCAAAACTCATGGCTGTAACACTGATTTGATATTTTAGTTAGAAACATGTCAATTTTTAAAAATGTATACTGACTGAATCGACTATAGATACTGAAAATCTGATGTCACAGCCGCTGTGTTGAAGAGTGACCATATGAATTGGACATCCACAAAGAAGGGGGAGAGTTTGGCAAAATCTGACAGGTGTGGTTATGGAGGGAGAGGGGTTAAAAAGTGCCACAATATTGTGGACGTCTTTTCTGGATGGCCCCTAGACCTACATCGTGACAGTGACAAGAACAATGACGAGACTATTAGGACTAATGCTTTATCTACAGCAATAACACAGACATCGCTGCAACACATAACAAATAATGGGGGAGGTGCTAGAATATAGAGCGCGGCAGCCTACCGTTAATATCTATAGCACTATTTTTGATAGAACTGGTTGAACAATCAGCTCGTTACATCGTTACACTGAAACAACCTGTTGTAGAAGCTGTATAAGTATTGTATTGTACAATTGGGGACAGCAGCAAGAAATCGACTGACAGTGTTTTTGCATACCTGCTTACCTCCTTCAATATTTTTTTTTATTTTTATGTAGAAAAATGTATGCATTATGGTACACAATTAGTAGTACAAAATGAATTGCACACCAAGATAAACTGTGTATTGTACTAAAACAAAGCTTCAAAGCAAATTTGTCCGAAAATGTGCCAATAACTGGCAATGCACACTCAAACTTCATGAATTCCAACATATACTATGTCATGAAGTCAAAAAGTGTGCCACTTTACTTATATTCATAACTCTGCTAAATGTCGACTGATTATCAAAGTTCTTTCACTGAGAGACTTAGCAGAAAATTGCTAGGTTTGTGCTTTGGCACTGTTACTTGGCAACAAGAAGGGTCTCATATGGACTGAACACGACTTCCCCAATCCCTAAAGATTTTCAACTGGTAGACCCTGCCCAGCCTGACGTAACTTTGGAGAAATGGCAAAAACTAAGTTTGCATGTCTTGCTTCCCAGATGATGTACAAAATACCATGGCTGGAATGTCCTATATGCTAGTTAGGTAGGTGCTTATGGGCTCTATAGTACAGCGTGAGCAAACTCCCATGTAATTATGGCATGCCATTCATGTAAGTATGGTTAAAATTATATAAACAGCATACAGAAGACACTCAGAATGAAAAAAAAAATTATGGTGGCCAATAACTGTGGTGCTTACAGACTTCAAAGACCTTAATCCACCCTTGACAATACTACATAGACACCAAAATGTGTACTAGTAAACAGCTAACATCGAACTACAATAAATACGGCCCTCAACACAACAAAATTGACATGATACAATACTATAGATTGATGCTTGCTCAAAAGCTGGCAGAAGTCAGTTTAGTCTATTGCACAGAACCAAAAACAAAAACAAACACACACAAAAACTATTAAGAGATAAAGAAACTAAAACCAAGAGAATGTGTGCAAAGAAGATACATGTAGTCAATGGCTAGGAATCCATGAAGTTAGTCCTATGAGAGGCAAAGGTCTATGGTTGGAAGAATTTGCAAAAAACACAAGTTTTAGCTTGAGATGACCCCTCCCCGCAACGACAATGCGCGATAAATTTGGATCTGAATTTGAAACCTAAATTAGCTATAATGCGCCAATTCACTTCCATCACAGACAGACAGACGGACACTGACATCGTAGCATAAGCGCGAGATGTATATATTACATCTCGCGCTAAAAAATCACATAGGCTGACATTAATTAATCGGCTAAAACTATTCGAGTCATAGTGTAGTGCGTATCAACAGGAAAGGCATCCAGCCACAAGGTATGCATCCAACAGTTTCAACGGAAAATTGCCATTCATCAAGAGTGGATGCGTGCATACCTGAACGTTACACATATACGTAAGATGCAAAAATGCGAACTTATATACCACACAACTCACGATTAATTAATACTACTGCTGGATGTGACTGCAGCATGCTGCAGCTGTGTTTTCTCAAATTCCTGCATAACTAGTATTGTCACGGGTTATGCGAATTCTGGTAAAAGGTGTCTCACTGGAGAAGTACCTGGAGATTCCTTGGGTTAGATCTGTTCACGGGAAAAAGTCCTTCATTACATCAACCAACAGAGATGAAAACAGAGAAGTCAAACATCATTCTAATGAAACGCTGAAACAAAATAACAGCAGGTCGCTACAGTAAAGGTAGCGACAGCCCGCACTGCTGCCGAGCACAATTGTAGTCACCAGGTGGCACCCACCCATATGTACCACCATCTGACACATGGTTCCTTCGGCCCACAGGCATCTGCCACCCACATAGCAGGCATCTCGACCGGATAGCCATTTTCGCTCACCTGTGTGAGCTACTCACTACATCAAGACATAAGTAGGCACAGCCCGTATCTAGCACGTGTTGGTTATGTGGGCTGTGCTAGATAGCACTGTATGATGCAATAAATTATACTCTTTCCTGAGACAGCTTTATATTAATAGTTTACATTTAACATAAAAAAGAAAAAAAACATATTGGCTCAACCTAAAATGTGGCTTAACACAACGAAAAGAGACAGCTCAAAACACGTTTCCATTGAAAGACAGGTGTGAACTGAAGGCGTTTCTGTGAAAAAAAAGTGTCGTGCCATATTCACGGAAATTTTCTGCAGCACTGTCAATGGCAAGGGTACTGGCATCACAGAGCTGGTATGAGTCCCACAATCAGGCCACTGAGTTATTTCTTTTTTTCTGGATAAAGTCAGTACACTGAGTTTCTTTTACTGCTTTGACTAGTGACGCTAGCATGAAAATTTCATGGAAATTTTCACGGCATCTCGGAGAAAGTCAGAGTCCACAAATACCGCGAAATAGTAATTACTAAAAAATAATTTCAAATGACTTGAGCTTACGAAGAAGTTAGTTGGTGTCCTTTTTTATCACAAATATATGGCTATATCAGGGACGAAAGGTCAGGGGTGGAGAGCTATCCCTACCGAGTATAGGAAGGCCAGTGATATATTAACATCAACCCTGACCGCCTTTTTATTCATCAGCCACCCAAAAAGGGAAAGGTATAGAGAGGCTCATTTAAATTACACAAGCGCCAATAACAGGGAGAGACAACTTCACACCACAAAATAAAAATAAAATAAATCTAACTACAACACAAATAAGCATGCATCCTTAACTAAAAATACCATATAACATAAAATCAACACAAATAAAACTAAAGACACGGTTAGTCGCCTCCTACGACATCCGGGTGTGAAAACGGAGTGGGACTATTCTGGTAGAATTGGAAGGAATGAAAAGCAAGAAGATAGATGAAGCATGAATAAGAAAGGGAAAAAAGGAAAAGACACTAAAGGATAGAGAAGAAGGTTGGGAAGTGACGAGATAAGGGGGGATTGCCCCGGGCCCACACGGGGCGAGCTTAAGTAGAAACAAATACAAGTAAAGACCTGTTATTTTGCCAATTGTTTTGTTGTGCATTTGAGTATTGTTATGACACTTTTCAGTATTAGCAAAAAAATTCATTTCAAATTTCAAAACGAGGCCTTAAATATTTCATAACATTTTATTAACTATCACAGTCAACGACCTTCACCAATCACCACCTTTATGTGTTGTACAAAAATAACTACATCTACACTGTGCCTCAAAAAGTATACCACCAAACCACCAATGACAATTCTAACAGCAGCTGTCTGATTCCAGCTATTTTTGTTCAAATATAACTGAGTGAGTATACCATCGAAAGATAGTTCATTTTCTCACCTCACCTGTTTAGTGTACGTACCTTACCTTGGAAAATGTTGCGAATCTGAAAATCACAAAGTTGGCTGTAAAAGAACATCTTTTTGAGAATAAATCACATTAATTTCACTTTATTTGTCCATTATTCAGTTTTTATGCTACGATGTCAGTGTCCGTCTGTCTGTGACAGAAGTGCATTGGCACATTATAGCTAATTTAGATTTCAAATTCCGATACCACTTTACCGTGCATTGCGGCCGCCGTGCTGCTTGCGGGCGCATCATCTCGCACTATGCTAGCGAGTGCTAGGCTCTCTTGTTGTCTTATAAAAAGCTCACAATAACTGTTCAAATTGTTGTCCATCTGCACGCATGGATGCCGTCAGTCGCTTTCTCCATTTGTTGATAGATGCGTCAATACCATATTGCTACAAACTGCCAGACTTTAATGCTGCTTCAGCTCACTGACACAATTAAACTTATTACTCTTCTTCCCAACTGCAAGTTGCATAATAAATAAGTATAAAATGCTACAAAGTACAATAAATTTTGCTGTTACAGTTTTCACAGTTAACTTCCTAACATTGGAATATGTGCAATTTGAGGTTAAATTCCAATTTTTAGGGTCTTTGCAAGGTAAGGTAAGTACACTAAACATGTGAGGTTGGAAATAAAACCACCATTCAATGGATATTCACTCACTAATATTTGCACTGAAAATTATTCGAATTGGACAATTATTGTTAAAATTATCGTTGGTAGTTGGGTAGCATACTCTTTTTGAGACACAGTGTATGTCATATTATCAAAAAAACATCAGACTCAGCCCCTGTCTGTTAGTAACCTCAGTATGTCAGTCTGAGTATATGATGCAGTGTTAAATCAGTACTGCCCCCTCGAGAGTCACATCTAGTTTAGTATATATCCTACTTGTGTCACCTTTGCTCAGCCAATTATGGACATGATGTCTTCCATAAAACTGGAAGTTCAAATCGAAAAAAAATAAGTATTGCAATGCTGCCAGAGGAGGATTTAGCTATAGCCACAGGCAATATGGATAGAAAACTGAGTGAAGACTGAGCATGTGGTTTCTGAGATATGCTCGTGGACAGACATAATACAGCGAGAGACATAAATTCATCACAATACTCAGTTCCCCTATCAGGGACAGAATATATTCTTTGTAGCCAGATGTCAATCACGACAGTTTCGCCAACATCAGCAATCACGTTATCATTCAGTCACATTGGTCAAACAAAATATACATTCAGCTACTTCAATAAGGCACCGACATTACTCACAAAAAGTGTCATTAAACAACACGAATGTCTGACAATTTACAAAAAAAACTAAAGTTTCCATGAACGAATACAGACTGCATCAAAGGCAGAATTAAAAATACACCACAACGTTCATAGAAATAACTGTAGTTTCCAACTGCAAACTTCCACAGCAGAGTTTAAATAATTTATGAAGTTCGGACAGCCAAACGCTTGCGCAAGTCCATTTGAGAAACAACAGAGTGAAAGAAAGATAACTTCTATGCAGTGAAAAAGCTGGCAGAAAACTATTTACAAAATTAAGGCAGACCAATTACAACAGTACACAATCTGTTTAAGAAACAACAGTGTGAAAGAAGACCAGATTCACAAATCAATTCATTTGCTGAACCGGCTTAATATGAAAACCAGAAGTCCAATTTGGTCCATTTACATAAACAAGATATCGGCTAAAGAGTCAGATGCATCAACTGGTCGCCGGATAAAACGTATTCACATAGTCTATTCATACTGGTCGTTATGTGCCATAAACTAATCACTCCACACATGGTAACAAGAAAGGAATCGAATTCCAATACAACTAGGGTGACCACCTTTTCTGCTGGCCATTCTGGACCAAAGGCCATCATGACCTTGAGGTAACGCAGGTGCCGAATCGAGATGCCTTTAGCACTGAGAGGGTGAGGGATGTGGAAGGGCAGCATCATAAGCTCCACCAGCAGGGTTTAGAGAAGAGCCCTGGCTGCAGATAATTTTAGTAAGTCTAATCGTCAAAAAATGAATCTGATGGTACAATTGCAATGAATTTCAGACTACTCAGAACAGTGTGCCAATGTCTTAACATGTCATGAGTAAGACTGAAAATTACCCATAAAACGTCTCTCTAACTCTAAAAGATTATATAGAAAGCAAAGCCAAGTATAATTACTCTCTAAACAGTCTATCCTGTCAATTTTCTCTTATATGACTAAACAGGGTGTCTAACAGATCACCAGGTCTGATTACCAGATTTTATTCTTCTTACAGCTGTCATTTATCGAGCAAGGTCGCTAACCCGAGATCATACTGATCCTGTTTATCAGCTCAATAGCTGAATTAGCTGACATTTACCGCAGATTGCTAACCTCAATACCGATTCATCATGGTTTACTGCCAGATGTTTCTACTGATACATTTTGAAATACAACAATTTTGAGTCATAACAACAACAAACACACGAACTCAGACAGAAAATTTCCGTGAGACTTTGCAAATTTCCAGTAGATTTCCAGTAGATTTCCAAAAGCGTTAAGCCATCCTGCATAAGCTAATTTGTAAAATTTCGGCAGAGTACCCCGGCCATTCCAGGGCATTCTATTGTCCTCGGCTGACTCTGCTCAGGACGCTGGACATGATTTGCAATTCTGGGACAATCCTAGACATACCGGGACAGGTGGTCACTCAAAATACAACTATAAAACAGAATAGTTTTAACCAATTTTTTCATCAGAGCTGGCTGCAGAGAAACAGTGCACGAAGAAACTTAAGGGAAAACGAGCTAACTGAGGTTCGTTTGGAAAAAAGCCATTGAAACGGAGGTGTGGAGGCAGCATGCTCGACGACTGCATTTGTTCTACCAGTGAGCATTGTGTCTTCTGGCGACAGTTCGTATGAAGTCCGAGTGACTGGCATACAGCTGTAGTGAATGATCCATATCCGTCCATTTCACGCCCATCACGTCATCGCCTGCCACACACAGCAGTCCTGTTACAGACTGGTCTTTTGGTTGGTTTTTGCTTTAACGGAACTTTGAACACAACTACCGGTAGGCTATCAGTGCATTGATTGCGTGTACCTGTGTTACTGTGGCTACCTATTGGCGTAATAAATAATAATAAGAAGAATACTGCAGATTTATACGTGTAAAAATCTTCACAGCATGGCTGGACGGACTGAAGTACTGGGTAATTTGACGATGACTCTCTTTCTCTGGGTACCAGTGACAGAAAACTTACATAAAGGATATGAAAGTCCTTTCTTTCAGCTGTCAATCACCAGATCAAGAACGGCAAGTCCCAGGTTGGGACTAGTGCTTCCAGGTCCATTCAGTGCTTAAGATACTGCTGGTTGGATGACAAGTGTGGCATCTGTCCAGTAAAAGATCTGCTCCAATTTTCACCAATTATCACCAGAGATGGCAACAGAAAACAGAGCTGGAGGGAAGGGGAAGTTTTATACACAACTACGGTCTTTTTACTGCACTGGCCATGCCACGAGTGGTAAGCACAAAGCATTGGTCTGGCTCTGTCCCTCTGTGTATCGCTTCTTTGTAGCTTAGATACTCAAATTAAACTCCACACTGGGTTGCTCGATGAAAGATCATCTCTTCAGCTATGGAATGCACACAAATTCACTAGTTATTGCTCAACCCGCCTTCTTCACTGGGGTTACTCCAGACGAAACCAGGTCCCCGAAAGAGAAGCTTTGGAAATAATCGAACACCTTCCTCTTACCGGACCACAGCACCGGAGAAACTCAAATGCACTGGCATCAACTAAGAAACCAGAAGAACTTCAGCCATTATTCATCTACTACTCCTGTGTGAGTTGACACTGTAACTTTATGCCAGTACCCATATATTGAAACTAACACCTGATTCACACCCTCTTTTCCAAGACAACCTGCCGAAGTTGGAACCAGAAAGGCAACCCATTCTCGATTTTCATGAAACATGAGACGATAGAGTGGCAGTGGCATCAGCTGGATCGTATACACACCACTTGTACCGCACTCCAAGCAGGTAACCATCTCAGAACTTCATCACTCAATACTTCACAGGCTGAAAGCACCCACATACTTAAGAAAATAAAACAAAGATCGACGCACAACAAACAGTTACCGGCGTGAAGTCGTAGCTGCCCGACATATTCCCCGGTCTCGTCGTGAAAGTTGTAGGCGACCGTTTCCATCCACGCATTGTCCGTGTTCCGCGGATCATCAACGTAGCCGCTGTACACCTGACACCAACACCAACAGTAACACAAACAGACCGACATTCGATGATCACTATGTGAACTTCAATCAGCCACGGCTGCATCTCTTAGGCCCCTTTCACTTTAAAAATTAATTTTGAAATTCTATAAAATTCTAAAATTTTGCTTTCGAAAGTAAGCACTTTCAGTCGCACTGGAAATAAACTTTCGAAAGCCAACATCGACGACGCTTCGTTCGATGTCTGTAAACACTGGCCGACTGACCAACTGACCAATCAGAGCGCTCAATAAGCGAAATTTCTTCTGCGAAATTTTGCAAAATAGAACACGTTCCAAATTGCGAAATAAGATTTTGAAATTTATTTCTTTCGACAGCTGACTGTTCACACTAGAAATTTTTCTTGTGAAAGGAACAAATTAACATAAATTTCAAAATTAATTTCCAATGTGAAAGGGGCTTAACATCTCAGGTGACCGGGGTAAAATATCTGTGTAGCTGGATGCCATTACCAACACGAAGCAGCACATCACTTGCCGGACATCACTCTTTCTGCACCTTTCAATGAAGGCGTTCACACACTGAGTTACCAACGCAGCCCATCCCATCCCATCCCAGTTTCTGTAACTAGCAACATCCATCTCTCGACCATCCTAGCCCAGCGTGTGTGAGTGTGAATGCACCATTACAGCTCCTTTGCATTAGTCTCCAACATCCACTCCAGCCACGGAATGCAGAAATATCAGTGCACGCCACGTGCGTGATTATAAATTCCCATATGATTGGGCCACATCGCCTGCATGCCATGTGTAGAGGCAGCCTAATGATACAGACGTCACATATAGTGTGGTCTCAGTGTGTGTGTCTCGCAATGTGCTGGGTACAATAATGAGCTGTACAGAAATGGCCGAACCAATCATCAGTAGCCGGTCTGGAGTACACACTGCACACTCAAAGAAAGATGCATCAGATAATGATCCAGATCATGTACGGTCTTGATTAGAAGTAAGATGCTAGAGCTCTGCTCAAAGTGTTGCCTACAATGTCTGCATACCATATTCTCATACCAGGACTACCAAGGCCTCTTTTCCACCACAACCTGGGTAAGCTGGCATCAGAAAGGCAGAGCCATACTGGATTTTAAAGAAGCAAGAGATGAGTGTAAAAGAGGCCTGCTATTGAAATCATCGGGAGACAAGTATAATAATATTCCCTTTCTGGTGAACGGTTTGACAAATGCGCTGACCTCTGAGTAGTTCTTGAAGAAGTCGCTGATCTGCTGATTGATTCTGCGCTGGTCGTCCTCGCTGAGCGCCATCAAGTCCATCGCTTCCTCGATGAACTCGCGTTTCACTGTCGTCGTCACCACCTCGCCCGGGTCTACCATGCCCTGCATCATCACGACCGTTGGACTGATCATAGTTGACTGCTGTTCTCCCCACACTGATAATTGCATCCTGCCCACTACTAAACCATTTTTATCGACCGCGTAGCAGGGGAGATAATACGTCTGGTAGCGTCCTGAATACTAATACAAGGTTGACTACCACCACCATCATTGTTTCATGACCAATATTTTCTGCTCTCTTTACACCATTTCTCTGATGCCAGTACAACAGTTTAACTAATCAGGACAGTTGACCAGCTTCCGTGTCCCCAGATATAACAAAAGTCACTGACTAATTTCTGAAGGTACGATCCATCTGCATTGGATTTCTATGCTAACACCTATATCCAGATTTCACTTGGTTATCTAACAGATTACACCTGCAAAAGTTGGCCCGTATACATAGATAACGTAAAAAAGCAGACGCAAATGATTATAGCAAATCGAAGGAGAATTGCAACAGCAAATATCCTTATACCATGGCCACTACTAACCTTACCACTATCACTACCAGCAATCAGTAACAGCAATAAGCACGATACGTTACATACGCCTGGCAGCGCCCACTCTCCAGAATCTCTACGTCTCACGGACACAAACTGCAGGATCGGCTTATCGGACGCGCGGTGGCTAATCATGCGACCAGTTTCATCTCTCTTCCATCTGTCAATCAGCTCACAACAGTCAATGTCCAACGATTAACGACGAAGCTTAGTTGTATTTGTTCCTTATGTGTACTGTCTGACTTTATCGTACGTTTTATGTTGCATTACTCACTTACTTACTTAACGAAAAATGCAACACTCGACGTTCACAAAAAGTTAATCTGCATATGGACAGTAACCGGCAACAACTTGCTTGTATAACAAGATAGTTTATATAGTAACCTATATCACACAGTCACTGCTGCTGTCATTAAGGGTCGATAAATGATGCTGATTTTATACCAGATTTTTATTTCATTATTCGATTCAGTGACTCTGTTGTCTCGATTCATGTTTTGACACTACAAACGGCAGAAATGTTGTAAAAGACTTGTATTATTACAGAAGACACACAAAGTCAGCAGTGTACCGTGTGACGATTGGATCGGCAGCATGGTTTGGGCCCCAGCGCCCAAGTAGACCTCGACCACAGATTCCCGTCCGTCCCACTGGATTCCTGACACAAAGACAGTTACACCAGTAACAGCACATCAATCACACTCACAGTTTGAACGGTCGACAAAAAAACGAGTCAAACTGAGTTAACAATTTTACATCATCTACCTCAGCTAAGTCAAAACATGGTCAGATGCACTGTGCCTAGTCGTCTGCAACCGCTGTTTAATTCATGCATCGTAGCTAAATGTATCCCTATGCCACAAGTAAATTATTTCCATACTGCACAGCTAGCTGTAAATGCCAAAAATTATCAAAATCGGTTGATGTGCATTGAATTTATAGCGTAGAACGTCATTGTCGTTTTTTTTGAGACACAGTGTACATGGTTTCTGTTAAACGGGATATTTTACATGAAACAGTTACTGTTCATCTCTCCAACATCAGTACCAAACTGCGTAAAATTCCAACAAGTTACTATGCGAAAATTAAAAAAACACGATAAAAACAATCCGCACAACAATCCAGCAAGGATCTGGCAATTAGACCCAAACCGTATGATTGATTACCTTGGCAAACCATTGATTACACTGTACGTTCCCATCCGGCTTCTTCGATCAATTTGGTTTACAGAATCAAACTTGTTCCATGGTATCTCATCCTTGGGCAACTGAACCCTGCAACAGTTCACAGATGTACTTACTACAGTTGATAGCTTCAAGCAGCTAACTCGTTCACAGTAAGTAATCACTGATGAATACTACCAGTCTATATAATATTGCTGCCCTGGGATGGGTGCAAAGTGTTGTGATGATATCAGTCTGTCAGTCCTATTGAATAACTCAAAAACCACTAACTTCACCAATTTTTTGTGCATGCTACCTATGGCGTTGGCTTAGTCCTCCTCTGACAGCATTGCAATGTTTAATGTTATGTACTTCCATTTTTGTAGATAACACGATGTTTTCACATAAGGATGCTATGGCAAATTATGCGTATAAAATACGACAAGCTTATCAACTGAGATTCCAAGATTCCAACCAAATTCTGCTCAGCAGTAAATATCAGTAAATACTCATTGTAAATTGCACACCAGGGGAAAAGTGTGATATATACAATTTTTCTGTTTAATTATTGTCAGCTTACATGCAAAAATGGACGATTTAATTGACGAACTGCCGGTGGAAAAATGACATCTGAGTAAATTGATCATTATCTGCCGGATTTAATGCCGGATTAAATTAACGGGAGATTAATTTGCTGTGGAAAAACTGGACCTAAGCCTTTCTAATCACCAGAATTATTGGTTGCGATCCTGC
>Ga0209782_1000921_pt1 | contig 14263 bp, 10 predicted proteins | sample WorMetmaBAHAMAS1_FD_187390 | JGI IMG/M metagenome (GOLD analysis project Ga0209782, IMG submission 187390) | Marine gutless worms symbiont microbial communities from Max Planck institute for Marine Microbiology, Germany - Inanidrilus... | ecosystem: Host-associated > Annelida > Digestive system...
GGGTGAGTCAAAAAAGTACCCCCCCCCCAAAAAAAAAGTTCTTAATATCTTTTCATGATAGGGAAAGGAGGGGTAATGAACGGACAAAAAGGGAGAATCTTCACACTGTACTATTATTTAATCGCACTAAGGTGTCTGTCACGTCTGTCTTAGCTGCAGTGCTGTGTAGCTATGATCGCTGCCCTAACCCTGCTTGCCAACTCATGGCAGAACAGCAGCCAGCGAGATTTGGCCTATCACAGAGCAACCGGTCATCCACCGTTCATAGGCTGCAGCTGTGAGTGAGACAGCCCTACTTGCAGTTGGCGTAGCACGTTGAACTTTCACTGGGGGACTGGGGTCTCTGAACATTCGTTGCATTAACTGTAATGCGACCCACTTCGAATGTGAATGTGAGGGGGGAAAGGGGCAACATAAACTTTTGCCCCAGGTGGCAAACACCCTTGCGCCGCCACTGTCTATGTTCACCTACTGCAAATATACGAAAGGCACCATAAAGTTAGAAACAGGGGTGGCATGCATGGAAGCTTAGGGATCACCCAAGATTATCGGCAATATGGCGGCATATGAGCACTCGACAGAGTGCATACGACTTCCTAATGTTCCTATTCGACTTAATATACAAACTATGTGGTACATGTGCAGACAGAGAGTAAGTAATGAAAACAGTAAGAGGCGTCAAAGGTCGTCAGTGACTTGACCATCAGTGTTCTCACCTATCAGTGGGATGGTCAGCAAGTCCCCGAGGTCTAGCTAAAGATCTAGCGAAGCGGGCACTCAGCTAGTACGTATTATAAAATTTTGTCAAGCAACAGACAGTAGAAGCAATCAGAGATGCAACTAGTAGTCCCATCCTTTTTTACACCCATCAGCTAACTCCTATTCACAATTCTTTCAAGATTTGTTTCCAGACTAAATATCTGTCCCCATCTCAAGAAACTTGACAAGGATTTTGAAGTCAATCTATCCCTAACACAGATGATGACAATTCTGCAAAAAAGTAATTTGCAGTGTCCATATCAATCAAAGTCAATAACAATTGACAACTAAACTTACAGGCAAAATACTTTTTCCAATTCATGTGTAAACACGCTGTACTTACTTAACATGTGCAATATTTCTGAGTTACAGGAGTTAGTAACCACTACAATGGTTGTTGATAGGACATGATTCCTCAATTTTAATAATGTCTCTGTCTTAAAGTACTATATCTAAGATATTATTATCTATTTACCAAAACCCTAAACACACCCGATTTGAGAGTAATCTGTATGCTACTATCCACTACGGTCAATCTTCAAACCAAATATGAACTGAGTAGCTTCAAGCATTCCAGTTACAAAATGGACTCCCAAAATTTAAAATGGGTTATGTGACCCTGACCAACCCATTTGGGGGTTGTTTGCCATTCCAACACTAATATGTGATATGGCCTACATAGTTACAAAACTTTGAAGACTACAGCTTTAGCCATATCAAATATATAAACAAAAACATAAAATAAAACAAAGGTAAGGTTTAGGTGGCTGGTGTAAATCCAAGTCATCGGAAATAGCACTTGTTTGACAGAGCACATATGACGTCCTATTCACCTTCTACAGAAAGTATGCATTTGTTTGTACCAGTTTTGAGATACACTTTGTTATAAGTCAAAATTGGCAATTTTTTCTACTGCACTTGCATGTGGATCTTGTTGGAATTTCATCAAAGATCTACAGTCACTCAGCTAGTGTTACAGTATTGTTTACAGGATGATATGGCGAGCCACTGAGTGAACACTGACTTGTGACAGATGAACATACAGGCACTGGGCCATAGCAAATAATGTGCTAGCACAGTTTCGCATGGTAATGAGTCTTATTAACCACAAAATAATGCAACACTTACTGGTGATGTAAACACTTGCGCAAGTACATCAGACGACTGAGTGTTAAGGACAAAGCGCCTGCCAGTGTTGACATCAAAGAGAAAAGCTAGCTGTTCGGTGCCAACAGCAAACTGGTTGTTTAGTCCAGGACTCCATGCGCAAGACCAAACCCACTTTTTGCCGACACGGAATGTTCGGAAATTTCTAGATGTCTGGAGCCGACTGAAACTGTTGCTATCCAATGAATCCAAAACAGCCACAGCATCAAGCACAAATGGTTGTCCTTGTAAAGCAGCAGTATAGAGAACTGGCGTTACTTGACAGTCTGCTAGTACATCTGTTTCTGCTATACATGCCGACATAATCCCCTTGAACTGATTTGCATTGTGCTGAATACCGGCAGGAAGACACCGTAACACAGTGCACTCACTAGAAGCTTTTGGAGCATCACTTATTTCAAACCGCTGCAAGACACTATTGGAACTGTCAAACAGATAGTTGTCAGCAGATCTCTGCAAGCACCATCGACATATCAACTGATTCTCATCTGTCGTACAAAATATTTGCTTCAGGTAACATTTGTTGATATCATACTCTTCTTCGTGGTCTAGTACCGGTAAAACCGGTACTAAATTATGCCAAGTTAAGTTCCGTACAATACCCGACAAGATTTGCAAACGTTTGGCCTGGCCTATCTGCATGTTTTGAAAATCAGTAACAAAACCATTTTGTGCAGCATCCACTCTTTGTCTCCTTACAGCATCAGCTGCAGGTAACACAGGTGACTGCTTGTGTATGTCTTTGCCCTTAGATGCAAAAATCTTGGCAGTTAAGGAACATGGCATCACATTACCATGCCCAGACTGAATACGGAAGTACCTCTTTTTATCTGGATCAAAATAGAACCCAGGAAGCTGAAAACAGTCAAACACACACAAAAACATATTAGCAGTTTGCTGCAGTTTTAAGAACACTATTAGTTTGGTACTTTAAGTGGGAATCAGTGAAAGATATTCCACTGTATTGTAAAAGACTAGCCAAAAAAAAATCAGAGTTTATCTGGTTCGGCTCACATGTTTATCTTGTACAGATCCCGTCCGACCTGTGGGACAGACAACATACATCGACAGTGCTGACGTCGTGCGCAACCTTGGGGTCTGGCTTGACAGACAACTGACGATGAATCATCATATCAGCAAGACTGCTTCTATCACCTCCGGAGGTTGCGATAGCTCTGAGATAAAGTCAGCCCAAAAACCATGAAGCAGCTAGTCACGTCCCTTGTACTGAGTTGCATCGACTACTGCAACATCCTTCTTGCTGGTCTACTTGCCTCAACTATTGCTCCACTCCAGTGCGTGCAGAATGCTGCTGCATGTCTTGTTCTAACCAGTCGATCACCGCTACAGTCCATCACGTGACACACTTGACTGGGCGCGAACAGACTTGTGAGGCATGGAATTTCTGTATTGCATGGTAACATATCATATCACGCATTGCTATTTTTGGAACAGTATCGTATCTTCGTATTATTTGAAAGGCCGTATGGTGCCAAGACTACTATGTTATGGGCAAATGGTAAAATGCGGGCCTGCAGTTTAGGGTTAGTAGGGTTAGTGTTAGTGTTAATCATAGAGTTGGTGTTAGGGTTAGCATATTTTGCTTTTCGTCACACCTGCAGCCGACATCCCCACAGGCCCGCATTTTACTCATAACCTATGTTACGTATAATATTACTTTTACAATAAAATAGTACACTGGTATTGGTCAAATATTTCAACAAGATATCACCAATAACTACGAAAATTTCTCGTCGAAGTAACTCACATGAGGTGTCCCATTGTCGAAAGTGCTCTGCTGGTTTATAGTCAACATTGAACCCAGGAATCACTGACTTGCTCCGTCCTTTCATAGGCATTCACTCTGCACATGAATACTGTATTTAATATTTCAATGACTCAAGATTTCGTTACAATTTCCACACAAACGTGTACTGATACTGTTTACGTAAAATGTAAACAAACAAAATACATTTCCGGTTTGTCGAATTACTGCACTGGACTGAATCAGTCGTCCTGATTCTAGGACATGACTTGAGTGACATTGACATTGTTCTTTACTGTTTTACGGTTTATACTTCATTCATATCGGATACCGTGCCGAAAGTGCGGCGCAGCACAGCATTGCAATGCGAAACGGGAGTGAAAGAAACTGCAATTTACGAGGCAATGCGGATTTGGTTACGTTATGTCTTACATACTTAAATCTCCAAGGTCAGTCTTTGTTTACATTGTGTGTTGGGTTTCGAGGTGGTTGTCATCAATCATTAATATTTGAGTTATTTATTGCGTATCCATTATGTTTATCGTTTTGCGTTTAAAGTTTGATCGTTTATATTTGTCATAACGTGTTTTATGTGTCATTATGCCTATTTATCTCTGTGTTTACGCATATGAAATCTCATTGCAATGATTGGATTATTGTCTGGTAGGAATTACTGAAACCAGCTTTATTGTCATGAGTAGTATTGGAGTTAGGGACTGATAGTTTTATTTTTATTTTAAAAAATAAAGTGTTTACAGCCTATAGGTGAGGCAGGCAAATGTATAAACTGTTTAATGTAAAATTTTTCCATCATTTCACTTGTCATAATTCATTGAAATCCATTACTTCGTGACAGTTATTTTAAAAAAATAAAACGATGGACATTGTTTTGACACATGGTGTATATGCCAGCATTATATTATTGTGTGGATTTTATTATAGATTGCTGAGCTGATGGTACTGCTGTTAGAAGAGTGGACATGAACCGAACATTTAAAACAGATTATCAGGCACTGAGTACATTTGATGACGAACCTAATGAAGATGAACTTGATGTACCTCCTAGCCACAACATTGTACAGATTCGTCCAGACCAGAGTCGTGGTCAGTTGACATTTACATTGACTTTCTGTTTTGTGTGTCACGTGCTGTTATTTTCATTTTGTGCTTAAAGATTCAAATATGTAAATAATAAAATAGTGAGTACATTGTGTGTCACTACAGATAGGCAGTGGAACCACATAGAAGATTTGGACGATTTCTTCACCAGAGTTTATCACTATCACCAGCGTAGTGGTTTTCTGTGCATGGTACTGCAGGATGTACTGCAACTGATGTATGTAGCATTTTTCCTTCTTCTTTATTTGTTTATTTGTGTATTTTTTGTACTGTTGTTAGTGCTGGTAACAGTCTTTCTACATTTCAGTAATTTACATACTTATTTGCTGTCTGTGTTTACTACGTGGCTGATCTTGCCTTTTACTGAAATATATGTATTATGGTGTATTTTTGTTCTTTCGTCTTTTCTTGCAGCACTTCATTATCTAGTGTTACTTTACAAGGTTCTATTTAACTAGACAGATATGTCAAGATGATAATGCAGAGAGAAATAGTACTATTTTTATTGTATATGTATAAACACGTAGATGTTTACATATTGTGTTTACTATGCTTACAAGGTTGAGGCCAAGTTACTAATGCACATCAATCCAGCTATTTCAACATCAGCACTGCATTTCACGTGACGCTGTGACAATTTAAGCATCATCTTTGCATTTAAGGAATGCTAGTTTTTCAAGTATTATGTGACTCATTCTGACTTTGTTTTGGTGCACTAAAAGTCTACTTTAACTGAAAAGTCTCTCAACCAGTGCAGAACTTGCATGAAAATAAATACGTGAAGTCAAACTTTATGAGGCTGAGGCCATGACATCCATGAGGCTGAGGTCAAGGCCAGTTGTGAGGCCAAGGCCACATTTTTGGCCTCGAGGCCGAAATGAAGACTTCATATCCCTCTTGATTAATGCATTGTAATTGTAGCATTTTCAGTTTGTCTAAACACACTGTTTTGTAGTGGTTTATTTTCCGTTTTGTACGTTTTTGTAAGTTTGTTAATTGTGCCTTTTCTGTGTGTAGGCAGTTCACATTTGTTGTCCTCTTTTCCACGTTTCTGCTGACGTGTGTTAACTATGACATTCTATTCAAGGAGGGCAGATATAATGCCACTCAGAAAGTCTCACTTGCAGATGCCGTTTACCCAGTTGACACTTGGACTGATCGGTAGCGATTAGAGATTTTTATTTTCGTTGTTTATCTTTCATTTAGTCCATGCATCACTGTCTTTGTTTCAGTTAAATAGGTTTTCTTTTGCAGTCACTAGGTTATCAGCATCCTTTAGAAAAGTTTTTGGCATAATTATTAATTATAGCAGGTTTTATGGGCTGGATGCTAACAGTAATTGAACAATGAAGGAACTCATACTGACCAGGAAATCACTCAATGGACCTCATACTGTTTGACCACCAACTCATTGCTGAGGGAATAAATGCCAATACCAACTTTATCGTATGGTTATATATATATATATATACATATAGATAAGTTCTCCTCCTCCTCCTCATTGACTAATGATGACTGCCCGGAGGATAAGAGGGAAGAATATATAGCCCTTTCGGCAGTTTTGCCGAGCGGGCTAAATTATCTGAACTGTTCTGTGCTGCAGTGTTACTGGAGTTTCGTACCGTGAATGATATGCACACACACATACTTGAGCAGTTTCTACAGTTGACTGCTGGTTTAGGTTTACTCTCTACCAAAGGTTGTGGATAGCAATAATTTCAATAGCAACAATAGCAGCAATTTTGTTGAGCAGTGTCACATACTTGAAGCTTGTATCTGGTGGTAACGTACGAGCAGATTGACATCAGGATGTCTTCAGTGCTTTGACGCTGTTGATTCGGCATCAGGAGAGCATCTAGCCTGTAAGAAATCCTTGATGTCAGTTAGCATGGTTATATATCTGGAGCGAGGTGTATACAGTTTGCATATAGACCGGCTGATGTCATTGCCATTCCTTGAAAGCTCGCCACATTAAAATGCACAGTGACTTACTTACTTGGTTCTGGATTGGAAAAGAGGACATTAAACGATATTTATAATTTATATATGTTAACTCAGCGGTTAGTTATGACTGGATTTTAGTGAATAGAGTTTATAACTGTTAGAATTGTAAATTGCATATTAACACTGATACATTTATGGCTATCTAGTCACCTATAGCCATCTAGCCAATAGAACCATTTTCGTCTATGACTTATGCTTGCAAAAACTTTATGTAAAAGACTCGTGCAGCATATCAGCAACAGATTGCTTGAAATTTTATTTACCATGGCAGTCTAATATAGGTTTATAGAACAACTTCAGTTAACTTTTTGTTGGTTATTTAGAATACATGTCATCATTTTGACATCTACAAACTTGTTGAGCTTGTTGTAGTAGTTTATTGTTGTTATTGTTGGCTGTGCAGATTAACTGGTGGAATAATCACATGTTTAATTGCATCCGCTTGTGTCTGGATGTTTCGTTTCTGCAAAATACTTTACAACACGTTCAAGTATTGGGAAATACGGACTTTCTTCTTGTATGCATTGAAAATTTCCCAGGTACTGTGCAGTTGCAAATAACAGTGGTTATAGCATTATTGGACTGCATTACCAGCACTGGTGGTAGATGCGGGATATTTTTTACAGATGTCGCATGTGGTAAGCGTTGTAGCATGGTCTGTGTGTATATTCTGTGGTTGCGACCGTGTGCCGTGCAAAAATGGCGGAACCGATCAAGATGTTGTTTTGGGGGATCAGACTCACGTTGGCCAAAGAACCATAAATTATTAGATAATAGACGGGGGATACATATGGGTGCCACCTGACAATTATGATTGAACGATCTGTGCTAGGCAGAGATGTAGGCTATCACTACTGTAAAAACTTGTTACTTGTAATAGTAGTAGTAGTAATACTGGTGATGATAATGATAGTGATTATGTAAGAAGATCCACAAACAGAATTGCTATTCTAGCATATTATCGTCTGTGTGGAACAGTTTTGAGTTTAACAAAGACACTCAGCTTTGCAAGCAGCATTTGGTAGAATGAGCCCCTCTTGGCATAAGAATTATCCTTACTATTCTGCTGGCATCATTATTTTTCCTTTTTTTCTAATATAGACCAAAGGTTATTTTAGTTTTAACTGTCTTTAGGTGAGTGTTGCCTGGCATTAATTGTATGCCGGCATTTCGTCAACGTTGCTATGACATTTATACAGTAAGTAAGTAAGTTTATTGAAACACACTTGCAGCTATACATGTACAGCTGAATAGATGAATAAAATGCGGCACATGATAGATGCGACAATAATGCACAATAACGTCAAGTAAATTTTAATACTGAAATTTCTGAGTTTGTGTCATAGCGCTGAACCATTGATATTGTTGCCGAGTGTACAGTGTGTGTGTGTGCGATATGAAATATTGCAGGCTGATTTGATCAACATGACGTGGCACGAGGTACAGAGAAAACTGCTTGAAGCTCAGAAAGAACTGCAGATGTGCATACACAAGGCTGAGCTCACCGAGTTAGGTTTGAATGAACCCACTAACTTTTTGTCCTCAATTGTTGTCCTGCTATCCACAATTCTGTACATTCGAAATACTATCCATTTTTGTCTATGGTTTTTCAGATTCTGAAAATAGTTACGTAGTTGCTATATGTTCTTTTTATTAATTTAACATACAGTTATGGCACATCATACAGAAAAACATGCGATTTAAAATTTAGGTTATCTGCTATTAGAGACAATTTAAATATACATGATAAATATGGCAGTTTATCCACCGAGTTAACGGCCATGCATCAAAAACTGCAAAAATCATAAAAAGGTGATATTACCCACCATCACCATGATTGATGCAGTAGTTTTGATAATATGAATATTTAAATATTTAGCATATTTGGCTGGAAAAAAACAAAAATTGGACAATTTGATCCCCAAAATGGGCTGCAGTATCAACCAAAGCTAACTAGAATACCTAGCGGTATATGGTCACGCCTCTATGGGTATGCCAGTCGGGCTGAATCGGTGAGTTGCAATACGGCCGTTAAGTGGCACGCGCACATTTTCAAATGGCACAGTGCTGGATGGCCACATGCGCCCACGGTGGACTGTGATTGGTTGGTGATTGGTCCTCTGACACAAGAAATTTTTTTTGTCATGGACAGAAACGTGACTACTTGAGTCGCGTCTCGCAGCGTGCGAGAGGCACGACTAAAAAAGGCACACCCTTATGTGAGTCCACGTCATTTGAGCCATCAAGTGTGAAAATGTGGTGAGCGGTCTGACCTGTAGGTGAATTGCTTAAAAAGGGGGTATAAATAAAAAAAAATTTGGTTATATTTCACCTATTTGCCCAGAAGTCCTGCCAAAATTTTGCACAACAGTGGAAGTCATAGATGTAATCACCTGCGAGAAATTTTTAGTGATTGGTTTAGGGACGTCAGTTTTGTGGGGGCGGGGTCGAAAATGTAGGGTTCTTATTGACTGAGCCATTGGCTGTTAATACAAGTCTGCGCAACTGCACCGGCTGTGATGGAATCATCAACACATTTATGTAATGCTTCTGCACGAACATTTAGTGGTGTTTGTAATTTTAGATATTTATCACAGAATATTGCGTTTCAAGAATTACTCACTGGCAATGATGAACAAATCACTGTTACCGGTCAAGTTTCAAGTTCCATTCGTAGGCGAATAGTAAGTTTTTTGTCTTCATATACTGTTGAGTTACATTGACTACAGCAGGTCTGTAATTTACTTCGTGTGATGGCTGCAGGTGTCGTAGAAGCAACTTTTACTTGGAGCATTTTCATTTTGTGAAAGTCTTTGAATCAACACTGCTGTACATGCAGTGCTACAGCATTGTAATTCTTTAAAGTAAATAATTGTTGTTACGACAAAACATAGATTCGAGTTTAACCAAATTTCCAGTAATATGAAAAGCAAAATTAGTATTTTTTTAAATGTACATAATATTTTTAGTCAATATTTGTACTTTTATATTTACTAAATGTGACTGAATAGACAAATAAGACGAAAAAGTATACAGGAAATGTTTTGTTATTTGTTTCAAAAGAGGCAAAATGTTTTGAATGTTATGGGCAGTTGCACTTTAATCCTCTGTTCCATTTTCTACCATTTCTACATAACCTTACTTCGTCTGTTCGTTCCTTAGGGGTGGTGGTAGGCTGTTGGCAGTCTTTCGACGTGTCTTCAGCCTACCGCCAGCGCTGAGGCTTATGAGGCCTAGGCTGGTTAGGCCTAGGCCTCGCCCAGTGCGCTTCCCCTCTAACCCTGGGGCTTGTACTGTATATTTATAGAGCCCAATTTAGCCAGCGGGTTTCTCTGGCAAGGTGCCATCATGTGGTCTTCCTATAAGCCCGCTGGCCCCTACCATCTGTTATCCACACCGGTGGCTCTCATCACACCTAGATGCCCCCAATCTGGGTGTGATGGCCTGTCACATTTGAAAGAGGACACAGGCGAACCGTCTGTACCTGCCCGAGAATTTAATCTCATAGCATGCAGAACTTGACTTGACATGCCGGCAGAAGCGGGAGGCGAACCCACACCCTGCCGAACTAGCCAGCCAGCCAGGCTCACTGCACTGCAGCTCCGAGAGCGTTAGCCCACTGAGCCACGGAGGCAGGTACAACCTTACTTCAACACGATAGGAATTTGTTATGTTTCAATTACTGAGTTTATTTGATGATGATGATGATGATGTTTTAGTGTATTCTTGACGACAGGCTACAAGTACAACCTTGAAATGATATTCTTCTGTGAGTTTTGTTGACTTCATAATATTCATAATACTAACATCACTGCAGGTTTCAGTGGTCTGCTGGTAGCCTTCTTCCTGACCGCTGGACGGTAGATCTGTGATGATATAGGCATCCATTATAATAATACACATATTTTGTATAGTGCCTTATGGTTGTAACTTCAGAGGCGCTGTGGCCAGGGAGTGTCTAGTGAGAGTGAGAAAAGGGAAGAGAGAAAAGGAATTCTCCCGAGGAGGGTTTCCACCTAGTAACTGCAGTAAAGGTGAGTCGACTACACAACAAATCTAGGCTAAAGACATTCCTTTTCTTTAGCCTGGATTTAGCGTGTAGTCGGCTCACCTTTACTGCAGTTACTAGGTGCAAACCCTCCTCGGGAGAGTGAAATAAGTATCAGCTTTTGTGCTGAGTAGTAACAATAAATGGCAGTAATGGATGTGGATCATAATATACAGCAGCCTACAGTTGGTCTCACAGCTTAACTAGGTTGGTTTGGTCTATGATGGAGTCTTCGTTTATTAGTTGATGCAAGTGAACACTCTCACTGTCACTGCGGTCTCGTTGATAGCATCATAAATGTCGACATTATGTCGGTTATGTGGATTCATCTATTCGCATTTTCTATAGTTAAACTCTCCTGTCGATGTATGCTTTTAAACATTCTGAATAATTAGCTGTTATATTAATATTTTAGTTTTGTCTGCCTTCAGTGCATTGACACTGTTGGTTAAGTGGCAGGAAGAGCATCCGGCCTGTAAAAAATTGTTGTTGTCTGTCTTGAGCAAAGTGCAAATGATTTGCATATGGTCCAACTGATGCCACTGCCACCCCGTTAGTTCTCGTTTTATTGAATTCCAGAATGGTTCTGCTTTTCTGGTACCAGCTAAACCAGGTTGTCCTGGAAAAAAGCCATTATATGGGTGTAGTATAGCAATATGTATTTGTGGTTGCTCTTAGCAGTATCTATTGTTCATGTCATTGTAGCCGTATGTGGCCAGTGGTCATTGTGTTGCATTGCACTAGTGGCATATTTCTTTATGATACTTTTGTCTCCTTGAGCTACATGAATGCATTGTACTATTTACTGCTTTTGTTGTTGACAAGGGGGTCCATTCTCACCATTTGAAAACAGTTGGCATCTGAAAGCTGAATACAGAAACTCTCAAAAGAAACAGGAACTGGCTGATAAGTAAGTTGCGACTTTTTATTGGATATATCTGTTACTGCGGCTGGAATCGGATGTCACTTAAAATATTCTGTAGCAGTGTGTTTCAGTCGCTGTCATCTTTTTCTTAGACCTGGCTGTCAGCTTTATTCAGCTGGGCTGTTTTACAGCTTTCACGTTTGTCTTAATGAGCAAATAAATGATGATGATATGCATTGAGGTGATCCATTACCATTTAAATGTTATTGTCTATGTTTTTTTTGCAAATTTTCTTTGTGTATGTTTTATTTTGTATCTTGTGACTAATATTTGTTTCAGGAAAAATTTAATTACAAAGTCTTAACTGGTTGTAGGCTGTCTCGTCACATATTGTGGATTGGACTGGCAAACTTCATCCTCTCTCCATTGATCTTTCTGTGGCAGATCCTCTACTCATTCTTCCGCTATGCAGAGGTATACTTTCACTAATGAAGGCATTGCGTTACCGGATAGTCTGGCGAATGTTTAAATATTTGTTTGTTTTTTTTGGCATGCAAGTTTATACTCTAAGGGGTTGTTTACACTACATGCATATATGCATGTATCTGAGAAAATGTGTGGTTGTGCTTGGATATCCATGCATGTTTGCTGTAATTGAACTCGGTGAAAGCAGGATGCCATCTACACCATGCATGGCTCAGTGCATAGTGTGAACGACATCATTGATTTCAGTGAGCTCGATTACAACAGACTCATGCATTTACACACTAGTTGTCCCTTCCACATGTTCCAAAACTGAATATTTGGTTTAAATTTTAATAGGCCAGATGCATTTCGTGTCACCCTATGAGCAGTGACAATCAGTGAAGGAAACGGTGCATTTACCAAATCATACAGGTGTATAAACTGTCTGTGCTGCTTAACTTATGACCATATAGGCATTACAAACAAACTGGTTCTTATAGTTAATGCTGCGTGGTTTCCACAAGTGTCATAGTCGAGTTCTCTTTGTCAATCTTTTTTTCATTCTGCTGAAAATTGAAAATTGTTCGCAATGCAAAATCAGTTAAATGAACTTGCATTCACATATACTTATCACGAGTTCACATAATGTATGTGCATGCCGTTTATTGCAGACAAAATCAAGTTGTTAGTTTTCTTATAGTTTATGACATCAAAGCTGTCAGGATAGCCCTGTTAATTACTTTTTCTTTCAAATCCATGACATTACTTTTTATAAGTCGTCGTTTTCCATCCCCATCGATGCATTTAAGTCCACCCAGTCGAATTCCATCTGTGTTAAAAGTGTGTGGACTCAGTCCGTCTGAAATGTGTGCTGATTGATACTCATGTTGCATCAGGCTGGTTGGCATCAGAACGAGTGATGTTGTGATGCTGACAGATAGTGAAACGTGAGCCTGGAACTCTCGGTTCTCGCCGGTGGTCGCTGTACGCTCGGCTTTATCTCAGACACTTTAATGAACTTGACCACGAGTTTAATGCAAGGTCGGTGACACTGCTCACTCATTATACTTACTCGTTTTTATGTCAACTCTTTAACACTGCCATGGTTTACGATAATGTTCGTACATGTAATCATGGATTTTCTTCCTCTGGATTTATCTTGCGTACAATAATTCATAAATCACAACCAAATTCTTTAATTACCTTGACGTTTCAGTCTCATCATGATGCCTTCATCAGAAGAAGCTGGATTTATCTTGGCCTTTACTAGAACACAATGCTTGTTGCTATGTTGGCCCTCGTGAAAGTTTTATTTTAATACTTGCATCGGCACACTTCAGTAATTCATTCTTTCATCAGTGTTGCTCGTGCATGGTATTCGTGAAGAATAATACAAATTGTTGTTCAGATCGGTCACTGTAATAAAAGTGATTGTAGCACATAAAGTGTGCTAGTAAATTTGACATAGGTTGAGTTTTAAGCTGACGTCAGGTTAAATTCTGGTTATGTTGCAGTGAAACCTCCATAATGCCAATTATCAAGTCAATTAATTGGGAACAACAACTTATTATTTTACTTGTGAATGAGGCTTTAAGTAACTTGACTAGAATCTCACTCATGGCATGATTACTAATCAGAAGCTAATGTTTAGTGACTTGATTTACTGGGTAATCTACCATTCTCATATTTATAGTATTGTTTAACTATTTTTTATATTTAAAATAATGTTGATGGCATATTATTGAATTGTTGACATTTAATTTGTTGCAGACACCTGTACTTTGGTTGTTTATTCTGCAGATTGAATCGTGCGTACAACTTGGCTGACAAATATGTGAATATTTTTATGTCACCAATCTTGACCGTTATAGCAAAGTAAGTCACCACTGTTTACATTTGCTACTCGGTGTTTTATGGTGTCAGATTAAGAGTTGCTGAATGTTAAAAAAATATCAGTCATTCATTTCTTTTGCACTGTCTCGCTACCAGGCTAAATAATATATATATAAATATCTTACGTTACTTAACAATTTATTTCTGTAACTTTTTGCTAGTGTACATTGATGTATAT
>Ga0209782_1000922_pt1 | contig 14262 bp, 14 predicted proteins | sample WorMetmaBAHAMAS1_FD_187390 | JGI IMG/M metagenome (GOLD analysis project Ga0209782, IMG submission 187390) | Marine gutless worms symbiont microbial communities from Max Planck institute for Marine Microbiology, Germany - Inanidrilus... | ecosystem: Host-associated > Annelida > Digestive system...
GAACAAAGCTGCACCAGTTTGTGATCTGGAAGAAGTACATATTGTGCTGACTATTCATATCTTTATGACTGAACTGAATTCAACTGGCAGTTCTCAACATGTTCAGAATTAGTTTGGTTTAGTACCGTATCAGCAATGTAAACAGTAGCAGTGTAACAAACTGCACATGTTAGAACTACCAGTTTAGTTTAGTTAAGTTGTGGCAATGCAAATGGGTCTTTATTTTCCATCTTCTATCTGCAGTGGTGTCACAGCCTTTCCCATGGTACCCAGTAGCCATGGTGATGGTAAGGCAATCCAGCATCATCAACAGGCTTGTTCAATGGATGAACAGAATGGTGCTTATAGAACCCTACACGTTTCTGCAGTGCAGTAACCACGTGTGGCAGACTTGAGGCCAAGTTCTCATATTCACATGGATCTGCTGTCACATTATACAGACACGGCTTTAACCATGGCTTGCAGTTGGTTGAAGCATTTTCTGGACGGGGCCCGCATTTCACTGAAAATGGCTCCTCGGGATAGAGAGGCTTCCGGCCAATTTCTTCCAATATATTAATCAAGTCTGAATGCTGTGATGGTGCGGGCTCACTGAGGTAAGATGGGCGTAGTTTACTATTAGTAAACTTGGGTCGATTGTTGTTTATGAAATGAAAAGTGTCCGGTAGATTTGCATCCCTTACGATGGTCATACTGACATTATAATCTGTGTCACTCTGATAAAATGCTTGCAGCGACGGTTTATCCACCACTGTACCACGTTTGCATGGATTTCTCGCATAATCATCGGTTGGGTACCAGCCGTCACAATCGCGTGTGCCTCCATACGATGCTGACACGAGTTTCATGTCTCCCACACGCAACGCTGCATCGTTAACTCCCGGACTGATATTGTGAAGAATCTCACTACGTCGTGACTTCAAGTTGTCAGACAGCACGTCCCACTGATCAACACCATCGAGGTTCTGCGGAAGACTGGAGTCAGCTGCGGCAGCGTGCATCAGTGTCGGCAGCCAGTCTGTGATGTGCATCAGATGATGTGATGTGTAATGAGAATGACGTAACAAAGGACTCCAGATAAAACCCGCGCCTCGCACGCCACCTTCCCACAGTGTGCTCTTTAAGCCCCTGAAATCAGTGACAATAGTAATATAATGGCAAAGACCTGAACAGAAAGGTGTAACACTGTGACAATTGGATAAAGGATCATTGAAGACAGGGAAGACAGTATTTTTAACACAATTACATTTATCTGCAATGCAGACCAAATAAATTACTCTAGAATCAAACTTTTTAGTTATAGTTTAGATTAATATTTAATACCTTTCGGTTTCAGTTAATTTACTTCTTTTTAGTTATTGCCCACGATTGCCTCCAGTAGTTTGACGATGCTGGATGGGCGTCAGGAACAGCAAGTGTAAAACTGCGTGAACGGGTGCTGGCATCGTTATCTCTGCATCAACATGCAATATACTACATATGGTCCAGCTGATGCAACTGCGACACAATCATCTCTTGCTTCATTATAATCCAAAATGGTTATCTTGTGTAACTTGTGTGGTACTGGCTTACCTAGGTTGTTCGAAAAAAGGCTGTTAAATAGGTGCATGTCTACCAATTTGCTGCCCATTCTGGCAAGCCTAAACTTGAGCAACAAAACACAGACAGACACCCACACACCTCAGTGGCCAGTTACTGGCATCATTGAGTTCAAACCCATCGGCAGGTCCTCCGTTGTCCGTAGAGAATACAATGATGGTGTTGTTGAGCATGCCGCGGTGATGCAGAGCACGAGTCACGTTCCCAACAGAGTCGTCAAGTGCCAACAACATTGCTGTCAACATGTGTTGTCAGTAGTTGTTGTTGTAGAACGGTACAACTTATAAATTACTACGGTCCGGTTTGTCCACAGAAAATTAATCTCCCATTAATTTAATCCGGCATGGACGATTTAATTGACGAACTGCCGGTGGAAAAACGACATCTGAGTAAATTGATCATTATCTGCCGGATTTAATGCCGGATTAAATTAACGGGAGATTAATTTGCTGTGGAAAAACCAGACCTAAATGACAAAAATGCATGCCAAACAGATGCTACTGGATGCCTATCGGGATCTAACCGAGCTTGGCTGTTAGGTGCTTACAATGTCAAGCAATGCCCCCTACTTTCATTATATTGAACATTTTATGTGACCTGGTGAACCAGTCATCTACCACAACCAACCGGAGTAGTTTTCAGTATACCTGGCCACATGACTCCTACCAAACACCCATTAGGTCACGAAAAACAATACCATATAGTAATGGCAATGTTTTAGATTTTAACCGACTGCACCATAAACGAAAACACTTACTTGCTGGATACTCTTCCTGACGACTACAAAGGCATTTTGCTTTACCTACTTCTACTGCTAATCAGCGGCCCAATTTCCATATCCTTTATCTATAAACTGACATTTTCTGTTTTCTGGATAAAACCTAACCACTTAAAACGAAATTTGCACAAGTCGCAATTTTTTTTAAATTCTCACATAACGTATAGAGACAAACAACAATTGTATCCAAATTTCTTCAGCTAATTTTCTGAATTGACAACATCAAGATGTGGATGAGTCATGAAAGAGTCAATAAGAATGGCAGAGGACAGAGATAAATGGAGAAAAAGTATGGTCATAGTGTGGCCAACCCTCGGATTGAGTACGGCTAAAGAACACAACAGGACAGTTACCTGCATAAAGCCGCCGGGTTTTGGTCTTGATATGTGAAACCTTGTGTATATATTTCATGGGAGCTTCCAGCGGTACAACTGGGTCACCACTGTGGACGGCTTGATGTGCCAGGTATAGAAACAACGGCTACAAACATACAGCCATCAACTTGATAGTGTTCAGTTGCTATCTGCATATGAACATGTTCTCTAACAATCAGCATTTGAAAAATGTTGGGCCCATTCGCCACTGTGAGCTGCCGCACGCCGCCTGTTCTAATTTTACATTGCCATTCACCAGGTGTCACTACTGTCGCACGCCGCCACTGTCGCACGCCGCCTGCGCATCGATGTCCACAACAACAACAACAATGACAACAACGACAACGCGTGACAGAGGGGACTGCTATGGTCCCATAAAATGGGCCCAACAATAACTGAGTAATACAGTCAACAAAAACAGTTATAAAACAAGAGCCTAGCAGTGGCTAGCATAGCACGAGATGTGGGAAGCTCTAGCACAAACCTTCTTCAGATATAATGCATTAGATTATAAAATCAAATTAAATATCAACATCGTTCACAACATCGTTCATATGTAAACAATAACAAAACTGTCATGTGATGCCAGACTCTAAGTGAGTAAATTAAGGGATATCGCTACAATTACCAATTTTTCCATACCCCCTCTTTCACCAGAAATCCTGGCATCATCCCATCCGACGATCCGGGTGAGGCGTTGTCAGTAAGTAGCAAAGACATCCATCTATCCAAGCATGCAAAGATATTTAGGATCCATTGCACCCTGTGACCACAATGCACAAATGTCACAGACAGACGGACACTGGCATCATAGCATAAGCGCGAGATGTAGATATTACATCTCGCGCTAAAAACTATGGATACCAGAAACTGACTGACTCAAATACCATGCTGCTAATATACTTTAAAACTATGCCCATGGCAGGGGAGCTGAGTAGAGCAATAAATGTGTGTCTGTCAGTCTGTCTTTCTGCAGACATCTCAGAAACCACACATCTGAACTTCACCAAATTTTCAATGCATGTTGCCTGTGGCCGAAGCTCGACTGTTTTCTGGCAGCATTGCAATATATCACGTACTTTCAGTTTTGTAGATGATGATATGTCTTCCTACAATGGACTCTATGGCTGCATGACACTCACAGCAGTTTCACTGTGATTATGTGCACATGCTGACACTCCTGCTGCATGGTACTGGTTGTGTCCTGTCCAAGATGCCTGTGGACACCAAGACTAGACGAGTCCTTTGTGCAGGGGATGCAGGGGCAGAGCATGCCATGCAGCACTGCCCTGTTGTCAGTATCATATACCCTCACACTGCCAAATACTGAAACGCAATACGTAAGTACGGGAACGCACGTGCCATATGAGATCACGCAGTGTTACCTGCCACATGGCAGAGGTTACATTCCAGCCTTTATCCCAGCCAGTTAAAGCTGGTACTCGATTTAGCAATCCCAGAGGAATGCTAAACTGAGCTGACCTAAATGTCTTGGTTACATACAAAGATAGTGCACCTGCCCATAGCTGTACCTGCCCGAAGACGATCTGTCATCCCAGAACCAACCAGGCTCAACGTAGAATAATGCTGGCATAGACAGAGTGTATATGACCAGTGTGATCAATGCTTCACAACACTATGTGAATCACTAAATGTGAAGAGTACCATACCCTATGATAAATGTTGCTGGGGTGCTCGTCTCCCTAACCCTCTAGCCTTGAGAACAAAGATGGATAAACCAATTAAGTCTCTGATGTGATGCCAAGCCTACCCATGGCCCTGTTACCAGTACAAAAATGTGTTACTTAGTGACAGCAGTGTGTGAGTGATGTGTCGGCGCTAGTCTAGATTTGCATGCCAGGGTTACAGTTAGGATTAGGGTCCGTAGGGTTAGGGTAAGGTTGAAGGTTTAGGGTTAGTCGTAAAGTTAGAATTAGGGATACGGTCAACATAGTGACGTGCAAATCTAGACTAGCCCCCGACATGTCTAAGGTTGTTACCTTACAATTAGTAAGTCCAGTGCCCTCACCATTACACCACCAGGCCACATAATGAATGTAGCCTACCTGTTTATACAAACCTGTGAAGTGTTGTGATTTGCAATTATCTTTTCCGCCTCACTCGTGAACAGCTCAGTGGAGTACTGGCCAAACGTCGCTTTCTCCAGTTCTGCATCGCGTCGGAAGTCAAAACCCCAGCCTTTCTGTACATCACGTACAATAAACAGTCATCGACTGTCAACCAGTGAATGTAACCTTCAACTCGACAATGTAGCCGTTGCCTAGCAACTAACTCAGCATTTTCAACATTTCCACTGCATCACTTGTGTATCCATATGGATGTTAGCACCATATAATCCGAGTAATTTTTATCATTTTACATTTTACCAAACTTGACAAATCTGCTAAAAGGATTGGGTTTAAAATGACTATCAACATTTTCATTCCACAACTTGATCTATGCACTAGTAAATATGACGGTGTTACATCATCAAACTGATTATTTTGTAATCACTACCACAAGCACAATAATTTAATCACATGTGTAAAGTAACAAAGAATTCATCACCATGTTTGCAAAAACACATAAAATATATATAGCATAGATTCTGCTGTCACATCTGGTCCACTGTAGATCAAATCACTGCCAGTCTAGTTCTGTAGACCAGAATTGGTACAACAGTACCAGTAATTAGTGATGGCAGTCTCTCCTTCGTTATTGGCCCATCACTATCAACATGGACGGTCATGCTATATGCTAAATTTGATCAGTATCTAGATGTACCAATGCTGATGGTGTCAGTCACACTACTGTAGGATTGAATTACTAACTAACTATCACCGTCTGCTGCAAGAAAGAAGGCACGTTTCATCGCCATTCATCACTACTGGACAACGTACTGACTCGGCCAGTCCACGCGACATAAAATGTCCCAATCGGTCCAATCCATTTTATGTACCAAAACAGTCTCATCATTTTTCACTTTTGGTACAACATTCACCAATCACCACAGTTCACTCTAGTTGTTTAAAATCCACTGACTTCATACCTTTAGTATCAATGTTCTCATGTGTATTCATATGTAAACGTGTATCTGCATACTAATCTGTATACTGTTACCATGTACTTGCAAGTACTTCATTATTTTTCGGTAATATCGATCCACTTTTATTTGTAAGTTTTTGTAGGGCAGCTGTAACAGTTATTAACCTTGTTCGTTGTGTTCCACTGTTTTGCCTGTTGTCATATTTTATGTCATCCATCAAAGAACAAATAACGAAAATAAAAAATGAAGAAACATCAAGCGATTTGAACCCAGTTAACAAATGACAACACCCAGCTCTAAATGTACAGACACAATGATATAACTCAAGAAATTACTAACATGATCTGGCCATCCAGCAGCATAAGTGTGATCAAAATAATCTTCCTTGCCTTGGTAGTAGCCGTAGAACGAGTCAAAGCCTCGACGGTTCGGTGTGTAGTCTTCGGTAAAAAAGCCGAGATGCCACTGAACCAAATAACATAACTCCCAACATATAACTCCAACTGTCAAGGACACTAACTCTGTGCTGGATACGGTTCGATGTTACTGATTTTCTGAAAAAAATTCAAGTAATTTAAATATTACAGTATTAGTGTGCACATTTTCAAGGGCATTATCAGGATTTTCAATTGGGTTTCAGTTAATCATCCATAAATTCAAAGGTTATGTATGTACCTATATACTAATTTATACACATCTTCATACATGTACATACATCTTGGTAGCCGTGCGGTAAAGCACGCAACTTTCTTCGATGCATAAATTGTGTCAAGAAAGACATCAAGACAGCTGTCCATCTTCCTTGTATTACTCTTCCTGCAGTGTTCCCAAGGCTCTGTTCTCGGTCATTTACTCTTTATCATATACACCTCCCGACTCAGTACTCTCATCTCCTCTCTTTCCCTTAACCACCATCTTTGCACCGGTGACACACAACTCATTATTTCCTTCCATCCACCCGACTTTGACTCAAGCATTACTCACCTTCAGAATGTCCTTCAGCTGATCTCTTCTTGGGCGACTGCAAATCTCTTAAATCTCAACACCCCTAAGACTGAATTTCTGCTCATTGGACTCAGGAAGCCACTTGCCAAATAACCGAACTCCTCAATTAACATCACCCATTCGGCTCACAAAGTTGGCTTTATCTTTGATGAGCACCTAACATTCTCTGATTAGATCTCGTCTCCCTCCGAATCGAATTACGTCCAAAACGGCCACAGCCAAAACGGCCACAAGTCAGACCAAAACGGCCACACTAAAAATCCAAAATGGCCGCAAACCAAAATGGCCACATGATGTGGTCATTAGATCAGCGAACATGTGAACACTGAACAAATAATTTTCTCTTGACAAACCGTGAATTATAAGACCAGGCACTTAAACCACGCCAAAAGTAGGTTTTAAACTTGTCCCCTCAAAAAAGCAGATCTCAGATCACTGGATTTTGTAGTCTATCATTTTTATGAAATTATTTAAAACAAATAAAATTGATATCATCAGACAGTGTCAGCAATTTTTTAACTACCAAGTGTGTCAGTTGCCAACAGACCTGCTAAATTTCAGGCGTTGTTTCATGAGACCAAAGTTTAGCCTCACTTTGCATTAATTAGGTCTTAGACCGGACTTTTGATCTTAAACTAAAGTTTTAGACTTGTGTTTTAGCGAAAAGATAAAGTGACGCAATAAACTTGCAGACATATTCAGCTGGTCAACATTTCAGCTGTAATTATAGAAATTTGATTACCAAATGACTTTTCATTTGCTAGGTAAATGTGGCCGTTTTGGTATTGTTTTGTGGCCATTTTATTCTGTGGCCGTTTTGGTTCTCGCCGATTTGGTATGTAGCCATTTTGGATGTACACCCTCCGAATCCTGCTATTATCATATTCGTCAACTTTGCTGCATCTATCCTTACCTTGATTCCAAAATAACCACCACCACTGCCCACTCCAAACTTGATTACTGTAATTCTCTTTATCACAATCTCCCCAAGTCTCAAATAACACACCTCCAACAGATCCAGAGTTATCTTGCACATACTGTTGTCAAGGCCCCCAAGTCATGTCAGATCACATCCTATCCTATGCTCTCTTCCGTGGCTCAGGATAACTGAATGCACTGAATACAAGATTCTGTCACTCACATATAAGGTTCTAACTACCACCCAACCTCCGTACCTTCATCACCTCATCAACACCCGCTCCTCATCTGTGGTCACCCTCCCTTGTCCACCTTCATCGTCATCTCTACGAATAGTCAATCGTTCTTTTCATTATGCTTCATCTTGTCTCTGGAATCAACTTCCTGTTTCTCTCCAACAACCTTGTATCAATGTCGCTACCTCAGACTCTGATCTTCCTTCCCCTGGAACTACGGCTCCTTCCATGAACTCACCATTCTCATCATCCATAACTCCCTCGCTCTTTCATTCCAGGCTCAAAATGTACCACCACAAAAAAACACAAACTGACTTTTTCTCACAAAACTGACTTTATGAATTCTTAGCGTTTACCGTCTATTCTGAGCTTATCTGATTTTTGTTTTTAGTTTCTTTTTCTTTTAATAATTTTTGTTTTTTTGATCCTGTGCAGTAGACTAAGCTGGCTTCTGTCAGCATTTAAGCAGAAATTAATCTCTAGTATCGTATGATATCGTCTATGTATCTAAACAAACTCATTTCAGTCGATCAGTCATGATGCTCCATTTCTATTACAGATATTAAGCACATAATTTACATAACAAAATGCAACTAAAAATCACATCTGCACTGCCATATTCAATGCATACACTGACCTAATTGTCGCCACATGAAGTTACTTCTTTCTAAAGTTACGTTTAAAACCCATACAAATAGCTACAACACTATCATAGAGGTCAGATACCCTTTCTGACATAAAACTAAATGTGACAATGCAATGGAGGAGACACAGACCCAGATATTAACAATTCAGTAGCCACTGGACATAAAAACTCACTTACTTTGCCAACAACATGTGTTGCATATCCAAAGTGCTTCAAATACTGCGGAAAAATAGTTTCATTCAGCGGAAGTCCATAAGGCTGGGCAGAGCCTATCACACCTTGCTGCAATCCTACAATAAGAATCGTATAGTGTATTCTGAACTGTACATATTCTACTAGAATGAATTCCAAGTGTTTGGTTAAGTGCAACATACTGTAATGCTCAATGAAAGAAAAGTAATAAAGTATATGGTTGTGAAACAACTGGTAACTTCCAAACATCTAATATAATTAAACAACACACTGTGCTGTAAAACGTCTGATGCCTGTTCAATGAAGGTTACGGTAGTAATGGTGCTGCTGATTTTCAGATGCAACTATGCACCCTGATTCTTCTTAAGACCTGGCACTATATAAGTCGTTTACTTACTTACTTACTATGATATGCTAAATTTGTACAAATAAATTTGATGAATTTATTCAAGCAAATGTTTCCATCAACAACAAAGTATAGTGACCTCTTCGGCTCTATGACACTTACGTCACGAATCACTTCAAGTTAAAGTGAATTGTGACGGAAGTGACCAATCTGTAACCACAGTGACCGTGACTAAATAAAATGGCACTAAAACAGCAGCAACAACAAGCACTGTAAATGTTGTTCAAAAAAGTTTAAATAATTGGGGTGAGAACTATTCTAAATGCATGAAGACATTTTTCAATCTGGCATACGTGTTAGTTCATAGCACTGCTTGTTGTTTTAGAGTGGATCGTCATATGTCTGCAGCTTCTTTATCATTTGATCTTGGCATTGATTTATCATTCAAGACAAAAACTGTATCCAAAACTGCTTTTTGTCCCCAAAACCTGCCAAACATGTATGTAAGTAAAAATCTTGGAACCGAAAAAACACCGGAGGTTATCGACAGTAACTAATCCTACTTCCTAATGCAACGAAAAAACTAGAATCAACAGGAATAATTACACTGTCATACTATAACTTAATATGGAAACAAGAAATTGTTTCAAAATATGCATAGTAAATACAGACCATAACGTATAGGATATCGTCCAGTAAGCAAAGCGGCTCGTGATGGAGTACACAGTGGCTGAACATAGTAGTTGGCCAGTATAATGCCGTCATAAGCCAGAGCATCAAGGTTTGGTGTCGGTATCTGACGAGAACCATGAAATCCCACATCATCCCAGCCCTTGCAAAAAACAGAAACTTTTATGTAATCTTTTACTAGTGACACAAATCACAACTAGAAAATAAAAGAAGCATTTGAAAAATGTTGGGCCCATTCGCCACGAGCTGTCTCACGCCAATTCACCAGATGTCGCTAGCGGTACTGTCGCGCGCCGCCTGCGCACCGATGTCGACGACAACGCCAACGACGACGACAACGTGTGACAGAGGGGACCGATATGGCCCCATGGAATGGGCCCAATAAGCTTCACAATTAACCAGCATGCCGACATGAGACAGGAAGGAGAGGAGAAAAGAAGAAGGGAGGGAAGGCAAATGGGCGTATATTACATGGCAAGAACTGACAGACAATATCACTTATATCAGCTATTTTCAGCTTACTATCAACAAATCAATGACTGAAAACAAATTCACATTGGTGCAATATGTACAAGCAAACGAAAAATAGTTCACAGTAACAGACACCATACTGAGTGATTGCTCACAGTAAGAAGTGTCAAATACTTAACTAGTGTTTTAATGCAAACATCCAAACAATAGTAAAAATTTAGTTACTGGATGCTGTTTTATTTAGTGAGTTCCATACTAATTGAAATCCAGCCTAAAAACACCTTGCTGACAATGCCAGCAAGAATCACAACAGAGACAGTAAACAACAAAAGTTGTAATAAATGTACTACAGTAGAACAGATGAATACAGATGTGTATAAAACAAGAAGCATTTGAAAAATGTTGGGGCCATTCGCCACTGCGAGCCGTTATACATTGCCATTCACCAGGTGTCGCTACTGTCGCACGCCGCCTGCGCATCTAAGTCCACGAAAACGACGACAATGACAACAACAACGACAACGCATGACAGAGGGGACCGCTATGGCCCCATAGAATGGGCCCAATTACTAACATTAAGGATTGTTAACCATGGGCAGCACAGTCGCGAGGCCCTGTCTTAACAGCAACTGGCCAAGTCAATGAGAATAACCCATTTTCGAACCTCCGCAGAATCGCCGTCCCTGAACTGATTGCTAAAAAACTCTCATAGCTGATAACGTCCAAGACTTCTACTGCTGTGCAAAATTTAGTGGAAATCCGTGCATGGGTGGCTTCTCGGCAAATAGGTGAAGTATAACCAATAATTTTTATACCCCTTTTTTCAAGGAACTCACCTCCACGCCAGACTGCTTGCCAGATTTTTACACTTAACTGCTTAAATACGTGGACTCACGCAAGAGTGTGGCTATTTTGGCTTTGGTTGATATTGCACCCATTTCAGGGGTCAAATAGCCCAAAAGACCCTATTCTGAGGTGTGAAGGGGCATTTTCCAGCTAGATGTGCCAAATATTGAAACGTTCATATTATCGAAACAACTGGATCGATCATAACCAAACTTTGCACAGTGATAGAGACCACCAAGTACTCTCTGTGGGTTGTCCAAATATGCTCAAAAAAATCCAAGATAACAGACGGCCACCATCTTGAAAAATCGACAAACTGCAATATATCCGCAACACAGTGACCAATTTTGATGAAATATGGCACGATGATATGCCTCGGCCCTCCAAATACATCAGCCAACAAAATATTGCCATTTCAAAAATCCAAAATGGCAGCAGCAGCCATCCTAAAAAATAACAAAATCACAATATCTCTGCAATGAATTTACTACTTTTGACAAAATTTGGCATGGTGACGTGCCTCAGCCCTATGGACCCCTCAGCGAATAAAATTTCTCAATTTTAAAAATACAAGGTGTCCAGTAACCATCTGAAAAATCGAAAAAATACCAAAAAACATTTGGACTGACTGCAGCAGAATTTTCGAGTGCTGATGCATACTTGCCCTCTCAAGCCTAAGTGCTATAAAAACTACTCAAATTGTCATTAAAACAGGAATATAAATATTAAAAAAAAAACTTTTATACATAATGTTGACAGTGACGGATCAAAATCTGCAAATGGCATAAAAGTTGACATTATTCAGCATCAAATTTACATTTAGGCGATGTGATGGTAGGTAATATCACCTTTTATGATATCTGCAGTTTTTGATCCTTTGATGTTTACATCATGGATAAACATTTGTTTTTTTAAATATTTATTGTTATTAAACTCATAACATGTGGTCTGTTTAAGTCAGTAAGCTTTCTCCATTCATGACTTCGACTAATGGTTAAACAGCAAATAGACTTGTCACATAAACTAGCGTTAACATGATATATAGACTAAAAACACTTACAAGATCATCAGCGAGAATAATGACTATATTTGGCCGGCTATTTTGCCCAAATGTTAGACCACAGCAGATGATAATCACAGTAAGAATTAAACACAGATGTCTTTGAGATTCCATGAGCACAGTGATATCACTCCTTCATAAACATGACAAAAATACATTAAGTTTACACAACTACAGATTTAATTATCTAGATCATACCATGCTGTAATTCTGGAGGTTAGGATGGAAGAGCAGAACTGTAATGTATACAACAGTTGTGTACAATGATAAACATACAAACACACACGACAGCACTGCTCGAATTTGCTTGTTATTGGTTCATGTTCATGTTATGTTTTTTTGTGCTTTTTATAGACTGAGCATTTTGTGTGTATTTTGAGCTAGCTAAGGTTATTTCATTTTTCTGTTACTTACTGTGTTGAGTTCAGTTTCTTCAGTACTATGCCAAGAATGCGCTGGGAAAGATGTCTCCGAAATTTTGCGTTGAGTGAGACATAAAATCTCAACTCAAAATAGTTAAGATTTTTTAGCCTGCATAAAAACCAATGTTGATAAGATTCGGTAGGAATGTTAGTAAGGAAGCAAGTAATCAAAAGGTGCTCGTCTTTCCAAAATCATCTCACTAGAAATTCTACAAAAATTTCACCTTTTCCCTCAAATGCTGCCAGACTTCAACTAGTTGCTACTTATTTCATTGATTTTGCTGACTTGCAATTCACACTCACAGTGAAGAATGTAAATAATATTCAGTGGTCATCACTCCATAAATAAATAACTTCGTAGTGACAACAAGGTATCCAGAGTACCCCCTCTTCTGTGATTTCAGAATTCAAGAACTTTCAAGGATTTTTCAGTGATCGTTCTACAACTAAATGACCTGGGAGAGCATCATAAGCAGAAACTCAATGTTCCCATGCTATCTGACTGCTAGTTGTGCACAAGCCACAATAGTACATTAGATGTGCACTTTGGCGAATCAAAACTTGTACTGTTTGAAAATGAAAACTGGTCGCCGTCATTAAGTGCGCTGCTAACAAGTTAACAACTCGAGACTTGTAGTGTTGTCCGATAGCCACTGACAGATGCATATGATATATCCATTGTTTTCCAGCATTTGGCAACAGGCCAAAAGGTGTACTATCACAACCCTCAAGATCCAGACAAGACTAAGACAGTAAAATAAAAATACTGTCTCAATATGAATCAAGACAAAAACAATGTCTCGAGACTTCCATTGCTGGTTACTGAGGGCAGACTCAAGGTTTGCATGCTAGTATGCCGATCAGATCCAGGATTTGAATCGTTTCTAACTCTAGCCAGCAGCTTTCAATGTGGTTTGTATGAGTTCCGGTATCGGACACGAATTGAAGTTTGTGGTTTACAGTGTTGTGTATATAACCTTCAGCTTGCAATGATGATTAGGCCTTCCAGTAGTTGGAGGCAATGGTTGTGCCGGGCAATATCCACTCTAGTATTATTGGTATTAAAGTGGATGCTGAGTGGTCAGGCACTGGTACAACAAAGCACCTGGGAGGGTTACTGTCCTGTTCTATGCCGCCGAATACCCAGACTCCCTCTACACGTTTGCCTCGATTGTACTTTCTCTTTCCGAACTTGGACTCGTCAATTTCAACTATTTTTCCTGGTCCACCAATTGGTTCTGACTGCTCCTCAAGAATAACACTTGTAAAATTGTAAAAATCGATGATAGTGTGATTGCTCAGTCCAGTCTCATTTATGATGACTTCCCATTGGTATTTGTATGTCCAACTCTCAGTAGATGATCTCAGTAATTGTCGATAACAGCAGTTGTGAACTGGAGAAGCTGCGTTTACGGATGATATTTTGTGACGACACGTTTTATTCGAGCACCGCCATGTATAGCCGCCGCATGTGGTATTATCAATGCATAAAATAAGCTGTCCGTTTACGCAACTATCACAAGGTCCGTCAAACGAAAAAATTAATTTTTGTTCTTTCAGAAACGCAATAAATTTATCGTCAGAATGCATTAATTCTAGTAAATTTTTATATTTCATAGGCTTACTACATGCC
>Ga0209782_1000923_pt1 | contig 14257 bp, 10 predicted proteins | sample WorMetmaBAHAMAS1_FD_187390 | JGI IMG/M metagenome (GOLD analysis project Ga0209782, IMG submission 187390) | Marine gutless worms symbiont microbial communities from Max Planck institute for Marine Microbiology, Germany - Inanidrilus... | ecosystem: Host-associated > Annelida > Digestive system...
TCTTGGTCTTGGAAAAAGTCTGTTACAGTTTCTATAACAACGACCCGATCAGCATTAAAGTACAAAATCAGAACAATTTTGTATTCATTAAATCTCTAGCAATATCATAGATTGCCATTACTTATTCATAATGGATTAGCTGATCTATCGTTGATGTCAAGTGTCAATGTGACATTGCTTATTTAACTGGACAGACCCACAGTAATAATACAAAGAGTAGCAGTGCCGCAACCACAGAGCTTCACAGACGAACCTGGTATGCAGTCAGGTCGTCATTTCTTTTAATCAGAGTTTTTTCATGCTGTGCTGCATAGTCCTCGACAGACTGTAGATGACACAGCAGACGAGCTACAGTTTGCAGGATCAGTCGTCGATGATCCGAGTCAATGTCATCTATTACCGGCTGGGACATATCATCCATCTGTTTGATACTGGATACACATTCCTGCAGTTCATGCTGAAACATCTGAAAAATACAATATGTTCTGTTACGAAAACTAAATAAAAAAATGTTACAGCATTGTCTCACTGTATTTCACAAGTACAGTACATAATGTTCAGTGATTAGAAGCTTTAACAAGCTGCTTCCATGTACAGAAGAATCCATATCTGACTATCTGACTCTGCAATAACAACTAAGAACATATGCTATCAAACAACCATTAGTCATGGCTATTAACCACTAAAATACAAGGGACAATAGCACGGACACAACTTGTCCAAAGTCTGCTGCAAGACAAACAACAGCTCTAACATAAAAACATAGCCAAAAGCCCTCGCTGAAGCCACCAAGGATTCATACGTATACGAACTGGCTGAACAAGCTCACTAACAACTGTAACCAAAAAGTGGCAGAAATCGTACCCGGGTATCTTGAATAGCCTTGTCGATGGTGACCTCGAACTGTGAGACGACGAGTCTGAGTTGGAAGTCATCGACCCAGAAAGATACGTCAGTCAGTGCTTGTTGATAACGTCGTGAGAAGTCTTGTACAAACTGAGCAAAAAGCTCTTCATCACCAACGTGTTCATTCAGCTGCTTCCAACATTCATTCACATCAACAAAGCACTGCCGTGCCCTCTCCACTGCATCACAGTCTTCAATGCATGGCGTGTATTGGAAGAAAAATTGTGGAATGATTCCCTGCAACGAAATCAATCACATCAACTATCCACCAATCTACAAAAAGTCTCTGATGGACAAATAAAATTTTAGAATATAAACAGTTAATAGCAACAAAACATGTAACATATACATATAAATTAAACCATAAAAGCATAGAGATGGAAAAATTACATTATAGATAAATTTATTGTAAAAAGCAGTTGACAACCCGGCACTGACTACAGTACTAACCTTTACATCAAATGCAGCAACAGATTCATCAGTTCTGCTCGAGATGACAAGTCTTGATGTACTCTCAGTATCAGGTCCACGTAAGTCATCTGACAAACTCCTCACTAGCTGTCGATGATGCTCAAACTCAGTCACAAATCGCTGTCACACAACAAACAACTAACATAATGAAAGATAAAATAAAATACACACAAACGAAAAAATGCACCACATGTATGTAACTTAAGAGATAAGTCAAATACATCATTACTACCTACCTAGAACCTATATCAATTTTAATGGCCGATTTCCACGTGAACCTGAGTTAGCTAGCATCCTCTTAGTTTTTCCCATTCTTGATACGAAGCTGAACCTCTGGAGCTAGATAGCACTTTCTTTAACGGCTGATGTAATTCCTGTCAATGAACTAAAGAGTGTAAAACCACCAAAAAGATCACACAGCACTGAGTCCGACTACTTGTTTCTTCATACAACCATAGACTCCCGACAGAAGGAGTATTGCTGCCTCGATGCCAGCTCGTCAATACATCATTACTTTATTACATTTTACACATAATGCGAGAGAAACTGAAGACAAACCTGGCTGTCGTGCAAATCATCAGTCGATACGTCAGCCTGCTGCGTTGCCAATTGTCTTGTGTCGTCAAACCATTTCTGCAGGTCACTGCGACTTTGTTGGACATCATTCTCCGGTCCCTCAATTCTAGCCATCGGCTGTGCCTGCTGCTGCAGCAACTGCGAACGATCAGCCAGTCTCGTTCTCAGTTCAATCAGTCCCACTCTGAGTTCGGTGACGGTCTTCAGGATACGATCTGCATCCACTCTGTCCAGCTGACTACAGTCTACAGTGAGACTGGAAAGCATCTGAAGTCTGGAGCTGATTTCACCGTCAATTGTCTACACATAATCACACACTCAGTTTTTGATTAACGGGCCATCTTTCTGCAGTTACTTCATGTTGTCCCCCAAATGATAAGAGGCTATAGGGAAAATGCTGCCACAGTCGCTACGTCAGTAACCATTTAACAACTAAACCAAGTATACTCACAGCAATCCTTACGACTAATTATGTGAATAATAAAGCGACTCTGACAGCATGGTACATGACAAACTCATGTAGTCACTGTAATGAACTGTCACCTGAATCAGTGCAAGTTGTTGCTCGTAATCAGTCGTGACTGGCTGCTCAGCCTGTGTCTGCCTGACACTCTCTAACCATCGACAGCATTCACTCAGTTTCGACTCAACTAAAGCCAGTAAGCTCTTCTGTCGACCACGTGTCACAGACAAGTCCTGTTTTCATGTGAAATCACACATCCGACTATACTGGTTTCGGTTTTTGAACACACATTGATGTAGCATAATGTAACATTGTCATCAGCCTATATTATGTATGGCAATAAATGAAATTATCATTTGAAGACTTTCACTCACTCAAGTAGCACCCAACTTTGCACTATTTTCAAACAATATTAACGTAAATCACATTCAAAAACTGAGTTATTTTATACGCGACAATCGTATAATCACATAACACAGTAAAGTTAAAAACTACAAAAAAACAATATTTAAAAATGACTACAGCATCGATGAAACAAAACCAGCTATTCTAATAATTCTATTTACTTGTTTTAATTATTTCCGAATACACAAACTGTTACGATTTCGAAATTAACAAGAAGCATTTGAAAAATGTTGGGCCCATTCGCCACTGCGAGCCGCCGCACGCCGATGTCCACAACAACAACAACAATGATGACAACGACAACGCATGACAGAGGGGACCACTATGGCCCCATAGAATGGGCCCAATAACCCAATCTGCATTAAAGTACAAAACTAGAACAATCCCATATTAGTTACTATCGTGTTATTTCAAACCTTCAGCAAAATGAGCAAGTCATGCACATCTTTCTGCAGGGTCAAGAAGCGCTCTACTAGCAGTTTGACGGCGACCACAGTTGCCTCGTGGTCACTGGCATTGCAGATGTCAGACAACTGCTGCGTCTCATTGCGGACAGTGCCGACGTTGGCATCGAGCAATTGCAAACTCACCACAAGGTCCTGTGATCATAATCAATATAAATTTAGGCGAGCGAATAGTCTGTCAATTATACGTCGTCACACTATAGGCTATGCAGTGCCATAAAATGTTGGATGACAAAAAAAAATCAACTAATAACTAACTAGACAGCATGCACTTACTTTTCACCAGCATAGACATCTTTGGATGACACAACTGTTTACTTATTTAATTATGGACAGTCTGTGCCATGTCCACCCATCGGTTTGTTTACATTTTGTGAAATGATCAATTTGCCACATTTTGGGCATGCTCCCCCAAACAAAAAAAGGCTCGACTCTGAAATTCATGACTTGTACAATACACCCAAAGCTTCATCATCCTATGTTTAATCATTCAGAAGCAATCGTGTTGTCAAACAAACAAACAAACAAACAAACACATCCACAAATAGATTTTGTCGAAAACATGTGCTATGCCAGTGGAGGACAAAGGTAATAAAGGAAATGCACACTCAAGAATACAAGCTTACAAATACATGACATTTGCTATAAGAATTGCCATTACCACGGCCAGTGCCATTAAAAGATATTGCCACTTCTCTATCACTGCTGATGTGCTGACAATCTAATAAATGTAAAGAAAAGCATCACAGTGCAATAGGCTGGATGTTAAACTTGTAATCAAGGAGTAGTGGATTAATGACTTGGAACTAGTTGTTGATATTGGTCAATAAGTGGTCACTCTGCAGCTGGAAAGGCCTAGCATTTCACTGGCCATGCACGACAAACCAGGTAGAATAACCAGCCAAGGACTCAGGGTGTAGGAAACCGAAATTAGCATGCTGCCTATGTTCCAGTAGCTTGTAAGCTTTCTAGGTCAACTCAGCCTTGCATCCCTCTGGGGTCGCTAAATCGAGCACCAGCCTCAATTGGCTGGGGTAATGGCGGGAATGTCACCTCTGCCGGGTGGCAGGTAACACTGTGTGATCCCACATGGCACGTGAGTTCCCGTAGCGGTGCGGTGCTTGTAGCACAAACTGCTATACGCTTACTTACTTACTTATTTATATAGCATCCTTTTATCTTTTAAGAAATGTGAGCAACAACTCTGCCAAGACATAATATATTGTTATAGCATCATTATTGGATAACTAGCAGCCAATGTGTGCATGCAACTGAAGCATGCTGGCAGCAGACATCTGCAGTGGCGCATTCTATACAACCTCAAGCATTCTCACAGGGATAAAACTCATGCCAGACAAAATGTCACAAATAACTTCCAACATGTACTCAACTCTTCTCTAGACCGTAACCTACTTATTAGCAAAATTTCAGGAAATTCACCCATACCTTTTTGAGTTACAGTGATCATAAACAGAAAAATGATAAAACAAACGAACGGGAATGAAGACATCATCTCCATCAACCCATGGTACGGAAGTAAAGACGTACGTGATACCTCAGCAGAACGCATCTTGTCGTCAAGCTCATCATCTGTCAGTGGCGACTGTGTACTGAGTCGAAGTGCATCAAGACAGCATCTGAGCTGGTCCATCCTGTCTGAGATGTCACGGATCGACTGCCGATACTGCTGCTGTCGACGCAACGTCTCGCTCAACTCTTCCTGCTGCCTCTCCAACTGCACCAGACATTGTGCTATTCATTTTGCACATGCAGAGGCATGATAATACAGAAAGTTACAGCCTATGCAAATGTCATGGCAACAGTAACAACATAATTACCGACTCTAACGTTCTGCCCATCAGAATAAGTAAACCCTGTCCTCCAATAGAATAAGTGTTAGACTGGCCTGTTTAACATTCATAATTAAAGGCATGTCAAAACTGTAAACGTTTATGAAGTTTTGTCAGGGCACAATGACACAGCAATAAATAGTAGACATGCTTACGGTCATGTCATTATTCACTGTCACAAAACTGCAGCAATTAAATATGTCTTAACAGTTTTAGTAATCAAAAGAAACATTTTATGAGCAAATTCATTGTATAACTATTGTCAATAGAGAAATTGGTTGAAACATCAATTCAGCACAAACAGCAAAGCATTAATAACACAGCAATAATGCAGAATGTTAACAAATGCAAGCAGACACATGATTCTTGTAATGCATTCTCAACAACAGTAAACCTAACTACTCCAGCATAATGAAATGCTAAATGACACAAGCAAGTATTACATTACTATGGTTGTAAGTTAGTGATTAGTAGCAGACACAGCAGTGTAAGTAAACGAGTTAGCAATTTCTTAACGGCACATTAGCGTCTAATAGCAGAATAAAGCAGCAAATCTCTGAAGCTGATGTCAAAACAGCTGCATGCAAGTGAAAACATAAACTGAAACAACAATCAAAAGCTGTACAAGAAGTGCAGCACAATACAACAATCTTTTTTGTTAGACAACAAACATGCAAGAAACGAAATGACGTAGTCGCGTGCATGCCACAGGACAGCACAGAGAATGCACAAGCATGTCAGTAATGAAGCATGTATATGAATGCTGTCACCACAGCCACTTGCAACTGAGCATACCTGACTCGGAGTTGACACTGCATCTGGACTGACTGGCCGCCACTTCATGTGAACACGGTCAGGACAGGCTGGAGGCGAGGTGGGAATGTCTCTTAGGGTTTCCACTTGTGAGACAACGTTATGACCTGTATCGTCGTCAATGCTCTGCTGTAAACCAGAGTTGCGTTCTTCAACATATATGTTCCCACGAGATGTATCTGCGTCTTCATACTCACTAGATTCAGAGTGCATATCTTCCAAGACAGCATCAACATCATCTTCATCAGAATCCATCTTCAAGCTACTATCTGGAACTACTACACCCTCAAAGTCTTCCTCTGCATCTGTAAATAAAGTCTCTGTGGAAGACAAATAATCCTCAAGATAAATACTGTCAGAAGAGCTGTCACTGACTTCTAATTCATCAGTAGTTTGTAATATGATACTGAAGAAAGTGCTAGTACCAGAATAATTTTCATTGTCAGGCTGCACACTGTCATACACATGGACGTGATCAATCTCTGAGGTCTCAATGGAATGCATCCACAAATGTGACAAGTAATCATGAGTGTCACCATCAGCCTCAACAGTCTGTGTCTCAGCCATCACAAGGTCGACTGGAGTTACAGACGTCTGCGCTTCAGCTGCTGAAATAATGTCGACAGATGTCTGTGTCTCTACTGAAGCCATGTCCACATGCATTGTGAAAGTTCCATCATCGACTGTCACTTCATATTCCACTTGCCGAGTTTCAGTGCTTTCAAGATCAACTGGATCGGTGAGAGTCTGTGCTTCAGCTGTTAAAACATCGTCTTTATTCAGTGATGTCTGTGTCTCTGTCACAGTTACCTCTACAGGAGTAGTACAAGTCTCTGCCTCGGCTATTAATTTACCACCTCTATGCTCTATGGTCTGCGTGTGGATGCTTACAAGATCAACTGGAGTTGTCGACGTCTGTGCTTCAGTCACTAAAGTTATATCATAACATGGCAATGTCTGTGTCTCAACTTCTGCCACATCTACAGTTGCTAACGCATGCACATCTGCTGAGACGACCTGGTTTACAGTTCCACAAGGTTCACTAGATGCTTCACGGCTGCCAGTCTGAATTTCTACTGTTGATGAACTAATGGAATCAATGGGATCTGTCTGTACTGCGGTGCTCAATAAATTCATCCTATTGAAAGTAGTCACTGTACTACCTACATCTTTATCAGTTTGTGTAGTCAGTAAAATATCGTGTTCATTGGACAGTTGTCTGTCTAAAGACAGCTTTCTACCTTCATCCACCAGCTCAGCCGTAGAAGTAGTTGCATCAGCATGTAAACACGCTGCCTGCAACGCAACAGAAATGGTGCTCGCTGTCTGTTGTAACTGCTGAAGATCAGACGCCAAATGATATGTTGTTTGACATGCTGTCGACTTTGTTTCATGAGCAAGGCAGATCCGGTTAACCTCAGCTGTTTCAGTAGATGCATCACACATCGTCCGAATGTCACAGGTTTTCACCGCTTCCAGCATATCAGCATCATGCCCATCATCACTTTCATCTATCACAGTCATTCCAGTCTTTACACTCAGAACATCATTTACCATTGGATCTTCCATGGTCCTAACAACAATCTCTCTCTCAGTCTGAAACATGACTGTATTCACAAAAACAGCATTACTAGCTTCAGCAACATTATAAACACTAGGGGCGCAGACTTCCGGCTTGTCTAAATTAAGAGCACTGACTGATTCCAATGCCGCTGCACAATCTGATACAGTTACATAGGTTTCATCACAAATGATGCCACAATGAGTAATTGGGTGAACAATTCCAGGGCATTCCAACACTGTGTCATATAAATCTGACTCATGATCTAGCAATGAGAGGCTCTCTACGCCAGTTTCTTCAAGGTGTGACACTTTCTCAAGCATTACATCTCCAGTCTCTTTAATTTCTGCTAAAATAATGCTCTTAGACAACTCTACATGCTCACTCATCCCAGAATCTGCATCTAATGCATCCCTAGTTTCATCATCGACAGTGACAGGTATTTGTGCATCCTTATCTTTGATGATACAGATGCTTTTAGTGACGAAAACTCTGTCAGGTGCCGCAAATTCACCGACTACGATATCTGGCCTAATGACAAAAGTATCAATCTCTTGTATATTATCTGGTCTACCATCTTCCTTCATTCCTTCATCATCAGCTCGAATGATCTGGACATGATTTTCCACCTTGTGCAACTTAACATCAGTTTTTTCACACGCACTCTCTAAAGACACAGGATGAACAGAAATAATGCCAACAGGTTCCATTTCTGTGACATCACCCATTTCGGTTTCTTGAAGTTCAACAGAATCAGGAAGATAAATTTTAGCTTCATCACTCTCCACAATCTTGACAGCTGCACTTCTCTCGTTCTCATCATCGTCTGAAAATTCAACGCATATTTCGTGTTGTGTAATTTCTCTTACATCGCTAACTCTAACCTCTAAAGCTGCCCTGCTTAAGTCACTTGCAGATATTCCAGTAGTTTCAGTATCGTTGTCATCGCTTACCATGTGCTCTGTATCCACTGCTAACGAGTCAGCATCAGTAACTGTTTCCACTTCTTCAAGGTCTGACGAAAAACTGTCACCAATGTCCTCACGTTCATAAGTTTCACTCAGAGATACATAGTCAGTGGTTCCACTTTCTCCCACGTCAGTTGCACCGCTATCAGCAGAATCTCTCGCTTCTAATCTGCTTCGCCGCATTACATCCATTCTCCATGTAGTCTCATGCCTGTCATCTTCCTTATCTACACTGCTAGTGTCTCTTGTTTCTGTGTAAACATTCTGAGGTCTGTGTTCAGCCTCATCGTCAATGCTCGTGGTGGTTTCCGTCTTCGTAACAACAACGTGTTTCATAACTCTGGTAGTTTTAATAACAGACTGGTCGGCGGCAACTCGTCCCATTCCACCAGCTCTCATATCACTTGCATCTCTGTGGTACCAGCTCGTCTGACAGAAATCTGATAATCTTCCATCATCTGCTGATGTCATCGTAAGACTGTCACCACTCAGCTCAACATTTGTCTTCTTTTTTCGGACTAGATAGAACTGCCTGTTCTCGGTAGAACATAAATTCGTCCAATCCGACAGAGTGGAACAACTGTGGGACATTTTTGGCAGTACATCACTCTGTCGGACTATCATACGAGCAACTGACTCTCGCGTCTCACTTGCCATGCTTGAGCCTTCATAACGATCAGCTGTGATGCGAAAATTCACCAGCACTAGTAGGTCCTCACCGGATGTCGACAGAGCTGTCGACTGGCAACTTTCCTGGTCATCTTCACTCGGGTCCCTGTCACTGATCTCAGCATGACTACTAGACGACATCACGACACTCGCATTTCCTGAAGTATTTAAATGCTTCACAGATGTTACAGGAATGATACGAGACACTTTGCCAGCACCACAATCGTGAACCTTACCATCATCTCCGACATCACTGGGGTTGCCATCCCAACTGCAATCCGGTGACTTTTTCTCACGATCTGTTGTGCACGACTGCTTGTACTCTGAACTACCTGATGGCATTCTAACTACAGCACCATGAACTCTATCAAACAGTTTATTCGTATTATTACTTTCAGCATCTGACAACTGGTTTTCATTACACCCAACAGCTGTTGAAATGCTGACGCCTGGTATGTGAGAAACAACCGTGGCAGCATCTGCATCATGATGTAAGACATAATCCAAACTGGCTGCCATTTCTGGATCACATATACCTCCAGCGGAGCTGTTAGGTCCACCATGCACATCTAGTTCTTCTGTACAAGTTTTAACCATAACACACTCTTTTTCCTCTACGTCTTCTGCCACTGCAATTTTCACTGCACTGGATTTGCTGCCTTTACATGTCATAAGTGAGACTTCGATCGGACTTTTCACATCATCTACTTTAATGATACAATCTTCTGCACTGAAGTGGCTTCTGTCAAGCTCCAGAGACGTACTGTCATCAAAAGGCACGTTGCACCTATAGTGTGATTCTAAAAGATCAACAGCAATGTGCCCTTCAGGTGTATCAACACGATGCTGTAGATAAGGGTTCTGCTCTTCAGTATGAATGATAAACTCCATGCAACGTGAATGCAAAGACTCAACTAAAGATGTTTCCGATCCACTCGGTGAACCACCGTTCAACACTGTCAGCCCGTCAGAAAGAGCCTGGCTGCTGCCTGCACAACTGTCAGAGGAAACAGCCTCGTCTGTCAAATATGCTAGATCAGTACACGGTACACTGGGAAATGAGCCAGTCAGTGCTGGAGTCATAGAAAAACATGGACGGCACTGAGAATCATCATTCTACAAGAAAATGGTACATATGAAAGCATCTCTAATCAAAGCAATCACAACATGCATCACACTACAAAAGATAATAACATTATGAGCTAGTAACAGCCTACTACAGTATGCACTAACGAATGAGGGAAATGAAAAATGTAACAAATAATTAAGGAATTAACACAAAAGCAAATACAGCAGCCAGAATTGCAGAATCTACAGAATCTGCAGTAGAATCATACGATGTAGCTAAAAATAGTGGTGAAACAATAAATAATAACACTAAGTTATGCAGCAGCTTATGTGTGCAACTTCATCAACAGAGCTAATTGCACGCACCATTTTTGGCTTTTGAAAGAAATATTCACTTCACAATGATTTTCAATAACAGTAAATGGTGGTGCATAAACCAAGCGATCGGCCACTCTTAGTTAAAAGAATACAAAATATCTGACAAAGTAATCTAGCGACATATTCAATGTGGAGCAGGATTTTTAATATTAGATTTACTACAGTATTTCTTGAGTTTCATGGTAAAGAATGTTGAAAATCAGTCAACATTTGAAAAGTTATGAGCAAGAGTATAGTGACAACTTTTTTGGACTCATCAATGGCAAGTTTTTTTGCTCCACCCTGTACACTAGTGACATTTCTTATTGCTGGTACTATGTCTTCTGGTAACTAAAATCATGGTATACATAAATAAACTGTGCATGTAATTTAAACTACCATACACTGCTTACATTGTGCATGGCAATTTTCTGCTTCAATTCTTCAATAGTAGGAGGCAGAACAGGCAGTTGTGGAAATTTCACTGCCCTGGATTTGTCCTCTTCCCTCTGTTCAATGTCATTTATTTTCTTCTGCTTGGACTCAACTGCTCGATACTTCAGTAGGCTTATGGCATCGAGGGTAGAGCGGAGATCTATCATGTGGCCTGAGATGGCAGCTTCTGTAGCCGAGTCTGACATCATCTCATCCAGCTTTCTTGCAGCTCGCTGCAACTTCATCTCGTTGTCGGCTATGTCGTGTACCAAACACTGTCAGAACATATCATGTCATCACTGCCACTATGTGATTCCCGCTAAATGCTGACAACCTACACTGTGTCTCAAAAAAACGACACTGATGTTGCACACTATAGCTTCAATGCACATCAACCAATTTCGCTAATTTTTGGCACAGATATTGCTGAGTGAGTATGCTATCGAATGGTGATTTGCTATCCCACCTCTCCTAACTAATGTCTCTCTACAACCTGGGGGAACATAACCTCCAAAAATTGTGTCTTTTCAGTCATGCCATCTACTGTGTCTGCTTTGGCTTGCTATATCTTTGACACTTATCGACCAATTTTGATAATAATTCTGTAGACAGTAAGGCCATAGTAACAAATACACTGTACAAATATTATTTTTCAGTTGGCCATTTTGGTTTAACACCAGTCCATCAACAAGATCAATGTTATCAGCTGTGCGGGTAATGCATCATCCACTGCTACCAGAACCCACCCAGTAACCCATAGCTTTTGCAACAACACTGGTAGACAAGGCCTATGTTCCAGCTTTTGCTGGGAAACTCTGACTAAATGCTTACCATTTTAGCCCTTTAAATCGAACCAATTATTAACGAGAGTCTTATCTTCTTTAGTAAACAACATGGCTACAAACAACCAGTGATGTAAAAAATGTGTCGTTTTCGCCCTTGTAACCTCAAAGCAAATTAAGGAGATAATACATGAGTTGTTAAATAAGTTTATGATAGCTCAAACTCCATAGATATTTACTGCCAAATATTATTAAAATTGGTTCATGATTGTTGAAGATATAGCAAGCCAAAGCAGTGTCGTTTTCGGTACACGGCATGACTGAAGAGACCCAATTTCTAGGGTTCACGTTTCCCCCAGTAGTGCAGAGACATTAGTTAGGAGAAGTGAAATAACAAATTACCCATCGCTAGCGTACTCTCTCAGCAACGTCTCGGCCAAATATTACGAAAATTGGTTGATGTGCATTGAAGTTATAGTATGCTACATCAGTGTCGTTTTATTGAGACACAGTGTAGTACTGATATGGACAGTGTGAAGCACAATTACTCTCAGTCATGTGCTTCAATCACAGAAAATATGTAGCATTTTGGGGTAAGCTGGCAGCTTGTGTCTTCAGTAAGCATATACATGTATATGTGCTTAACAGTATGAACTAGAGTAAATCCTTATAAAAAAAAAACAAAAATACAGCTGACATAAATGCCTCACGGGAAGGCTCTGTGCAATTATGGATGAAATACACATTATTATATGCATCCAGTGAGGGTGAAATCTTTTTTATAACTATTGTTTTAATTAATTATTGTAATAATTAAACCTTAAAAACATCAAAGGCCATGTCAGCTGTTAATGTGACCTGTAAACCATACTAATTTACATGCATGCATATAAAGCCTTGTTCACACAAACATGTGCAATTTTTACCATTTTTAGCGCTATTCAGCAGAAAACACATACTTATGAGGAGGATGTTAATAAATAAATAAATGATCAGTAAATGTTACATTCAGATATCCACCAGTACCTCCTGCTGCTGAATCTTGTCTTCCACAGACAAATTACGATCACTGTCTAATGCCTGAAGCTGGTTCTCGGCATCTTTCATCCACTTCAAGACGGCTTCATGCTCACGTTCACAGTCTACAGCACTGCTAATGGCAGTCAGCAATCTCGACAGTTTGTTTACACCATCAACAAGCACGGCAGTACTGCAGCGACGCAAATCAGCCAATCGCGATTCCACAGCTGCAGTGTCAACACGCAAGCCTCGTAAATTGATGACAATTCGCTCCAGATCAATTAGATCATCGTCCAAACTCGACACAGCTGACTCCAAAGCCTCCTAAATGATTGACGTAAACAAAATATAACTAGCACAGAACAACAAATACACTCTATGAGCTAATAATTCAGGCAACTTCAATCAACCACAACTACTGTGACAAAACATGCACTAACATGCAGTAATAAATAGTAAAACAAAATATATAGCATATAAAATGCAAAAAGTAACTAAGAAATACAGGCATATGCTAATGACTTTATAAAATACTCAAATAAACATATATAAATTCTGACATCCAACAGACTTAAACATGCACCAATAGCTAACGAGTACATAAACACGTACAATAAACAAACACAAAGTAAACATTCAAAAGAACGAAAAAAAAACTACTGTTCAAAGGTGACCTTCTGCTCGACGACATATTGTTGCAACTCCTCGACTTTGGAGGCACGAGGAAGCTCGCTGTGGGTTTCCACGTCGTGAGCAATTTCATCCAAGCGACCAGAAACATCCTGCAGCTTGTCATCAAACTTCCGAGTCATCTCGACTGCAACTTCCAGCTCTGCGTGACGCACTTCAGCGCTGCGCCTGACATCGTCAAAACGTCGACGCAAGACCTGCGTTGATGCTAGTGACGTTGCAGCTGGATCCACCGGTCTGTCACACTGTGCCGCCTGCTCATTCAGTGCTCCCAGCAGTGTTTCCTCAGTTGACAACAGCTTTGACTCAACCTCGGTCACTGCAGTTAACAGCTCCTGGACGCAATACAATATCAACGTCATTCACAAACATTACTAACGAATTACAATAGAAATCCTTCATTCACTTAGTGTGACCGTTACCAATCCTATGCTACTACTTTCGTTTTCAGCTGACATGGTAATAGAAGAAACTGTTAAACGGGTATCATTATCATTTGTGATATACAGTTTAACTTAAACATTCACTAAGCCACATAAATATATTGAGTATACACAAGCCACTTGATTTTGGAGTGATCCCTGCAGTCCGGAAGGGCCAACCTCCGCAGACAGCTTGGCCAGTCAGTTGGCCGTACCATCTTCCGCTGCAACACAGTCTACTCAGCACTTGTTATATGAGCTACAACACCACCGCCATCACCAGCCATGGCATGTCATATCTGTCACAGACTGAGCCTATCTGGTGGCTGGCCCACCC
>Ga0209782_1000924_pt1 | contig 14256 bp, 13 predicted proteins | sample WorMetmaBAHAMAS1_FD_187390 | JGI IMG/M metagenome (GOLD analysis project Ga0209782, IMG submission 187390) | Marine gutless worms symbiont microbial communities from Max Planck institute for Marine Microbiology, Germany - Inanidrilus... | ecosystem: Host-associated > Annelida > Digestive system...
AAAGAGAAGAGGTTTAACGTGCTATAACTTTGATATACACATGAACGAAAATCGATAATTTTTTTGGCAGAGATGTTACCAATAAAATAAGCAATCAAAAGTTGTTTTGTTTTCCCAACCTGACCTAAAGCACCAGTGTATCCATATTACCTGGCAAAACAGGAAACCCAGAAGTTACGTCATTTCACTTAAATGCCACATTGTTTTGACAACAGGCTTGTTCTAAATGTACAGCCTCAGTGTTAACTGCTTTATTGACTGCTAATCTTGGCCTAACTGCATGACAACAGTTGTATGTAAACATGCAAAATCAACAAACCTGATCTTGCGAACATTCGACACAATGGGTCTCGAGTTAGGCCGACTCTGAATCAGAACATATTCCACCTCATCTCCAACCGAAATTTCTCCACCACTCACAACATCCATTAAGCGAAATGATGATTTCTTTCCATCTTCAGCATCCGGGCAGAAGAAGGCCGTCTACACATTGGATCACAGAGCAAGCCACGATTACAATACCGAAGAACAGTTCAGTTAATACACATTGTAATTTTTGGATTTGTCAGTAACATGACACTTCAGTGTGTTGATATGATGATGTTTGGTGTTAAAATAGCAGACACGTTTACATAATGAGTTGGAGGGGGGAATATCAGGAATAAATGAATCATTACAATGTTGCAGCAAAATAGTGTGAGATGTTCCAACACATTTTTTGGGAAATAGGACGAGAATGACTGAGTGAAAAATGCACAGTTTTGCACACCTACAAAGTGGATGGTGTAAAACCTAGACACAGACCAAAGAGGTTGTAAATACAGATAGCCAGGATTGACAACCAAACCAAACTACTTAAAAACTACATATTCATCTGAACTTGCTCTTTGTAAATAAAGTTACTTTGCTGAGATTTTTTGAGGAGCTTTTCAAAACAAACAATTCTGCGTCAAATGGGACACTAAATCCAACTAAAGACACGGCTGGTTACCATGGTTACTAGGCTTGCTGAGAAGACGCGACGTTCGACGTTTGCAAGGTGCATTCGGCTTATTAACACCTAGCACTTATGGACAGAGCAGACACCCGAGCCCATCCAAAAAAGTGTCTGTCCGGCCCCTCACACAGACGGCTGGACAGCGGTGGTGACACAAATTCGTCCACATGGTGGCCAGCATGCCCAGGCAGTGTTTGAAAGTGATTGTGAGTCAAACGAAGTCCGTTAAATGGGCCAAAAGCCCCAGACAGACATCCGGATGGACAGACAAACAAACAGACAGACATTCATGATTTCACTCAAAATGCACCCTAAAGAGGTCCAAAGGCTCAGTGGACATGAAATCAATGATTTTTAGAGGCCGGACAGACAGACAGACAGACCAAAATCAATACAGCATCCGCTTATGTGGGCTGTAATTAAAAAAAACAGAGACAAATTATAACCCATAAAAAACTATAAATTGTGACATCCACCTTGAAACAGAGTGGGCCTATTCTCAAAGGAAAAGATAAAGAAGTCAATAAGAAAGGAAAATGTAAGCAAGAGAAATAAGTGTACAAGAAGCAAAAGAAAGCAAGTGATAAAGTGAACAAACACACAAACTATCTATACAGAGCCGAAATCCACGATGCTTCAAAGGTGCATTAGGCTGCGGTGCCGGCACAGGGTGACCAAAGAGGGACAGAGACAGACCAGTATTCACCTGGATAAATGGTCATCAGCATTTAGCAATAACACAAAATACCTGGCCCTTGATAGCATCAATCCGTGCACGAAGGACGCGACTGGAAGCAGCGATGTTGGTAGCAATGCGCAAGCCGGAACTGCGCACAGACGCCAACTGGAAACGAACAGCGTCGCCTTTCTGCAGCACTTCCCGTTTTTCGACAAGGTTTGCTATCCCGTAAGCATAGCAAGGTGCGTTCGACTCGTCACTACCGGTCTGGATCAGACCAAAATGATCCTGCTGCTCCGATGTACACATGCGAACCACTTTGCCATCGAGCACCCCTGGAAGCAGTTCCTGGACAACGGATTTCACAGCAGCAAAACATCAGTCAGACATAAACTTCTCCGACAATAACACACGACACGGTCACAGAAACATGCCTCTTAATATCTGGCACCGAGACACCGATCAATAGACCAATGGTGAAGATGTGATCGAATGCCTGTATCTAAAGCTTATCAGTTGGAATCCACCCCGTCTCATCCCGCTTGGAATCAACTTCATACACCACCGCGTTATGACTGTTATGAATTCAGGTTTTGTTTACCCAACCTCTTGTTTCTTAAGTTACTTCAGGTGGGTCACGTACACCAAATGAGAGCATCCGGCATTCTTTTACAGATTAGTGCCCTTCCAACTCGGCAACATCGATATGAAATGCTTTAAATGAGCAATGTGTAGCTAATCATAGCATTGTCACAGACGTAAGCTGGAACTCTGTGCAAGAGCCAGTAATCTGCAGCAGAAATAAAATGAAATTCAGGTCTGCGGCAGTCAATCGTCTGCTTACCATGGAAAGAATGGTGCCGGTTTTTAGCTTGCGAATATTCTCCGCAGTCGGTTTTGACGAACCGTTCGACAACGAAAACTCCACTTCGTCCCCGACATTTAACTCGACCGTTTCCGTGTCCCTACAGTGAACAAATATCATACTATAATGACTACCAGGTGTACAACCAACGCTATAAAAGTTTGCTTAACAAAACAGAAAATTAATGCAGACAAAGAAGACTACTAAAAAGTTACTGGCAACGAAGTTACGAGTCCATAAAGCCCAGCTAAACAGCCACATCTTGGAAAATTTAAAAGTACAAATCTGGTCAATAAAACTAACACCTTCATTACCTCTTCTAAGTGTCCCATCTTCACAAGTTTGTCACGGTACTGAAAGAAACTAAAAGCACTCACGCCAGCCAACCACATCCCTCTCCAGACCCATGAGGGACGGGCTGACATGCCCCACTGCCAGCTCTACGAAATCAGCGATCAGTAGCAGAATCACTTACTAGGCCAACTCAGCCTTGCATGCCTGTGGGGTCGCTAAATTGAGTACCAGCCTTAATTGGTGGGGGAAAGACGGAAATGTAACCTCTGCTGCGTGGCAGGTAACACTGTTATCTACTGATGTCATACGGCATACTTGAGTTTCCGTAGCGGCGAGGCATGTTTGCGAACTGTTCTCTTTACTATTCTCTTTACTTAACTTTTACTATTATTGCTACTACTACGACTACTACACCCATTTTTACAACCGGTTTTCCAGGACATCCTGGGTAAGCCGGTCGGTACCAGAAAGACAGAACCATTCCAGCTTTTAATGACGGGGTGGCAGTGGCATCAGCTGGACCATATGCAGATCATCTGCACTTCGCTCCACAGATAACAACACCAGCACCCTATCATTCAATCACCATTTAGATTTTAGCATTACTAAGTACTACTCAGATCAGTTTAAATGTGCAGGTCAGAAGTCCTTTCGTCATCACGATATAACTTACTTGAGCTGAAAACTAGCAACTCGCTCGTGATCGATCATCTCAATCAGGCCGCGTCTGTCCTTGGCAGTGGCAACATATCCGTACTCTTTGCCGGCAGGCGGCGGCGCAGAGCCGCCGCCGACCACTCGGACGTTGATTGCATTCTTCGTGTTGTTCTTGCGGCTCTCGCAGACCTGGAACTCAACCTACCAACACCCAGCACCAGCCACCGTACCACAAAGTCACACCCACGACCCTTCCCTTCCCCACCCCAACAGACAGCATTTGAGCAACGATGGTTGAGGACGACACTGCTCCACAGCATCTGGCACAGCCTCCATTCCCAGACCCCTACCCCAGTATTTCGGCTAAAACAACTATAACCATGCACTGACAGTATTCTACATAAAAGCTGAACCCTCTGGTGGGGCTAAAGTTGGATTATGCCAAAATAATTACGGGGAAAAGTGTAAAATGATTACATAAATGCCATCTAACAAAGTACACAATTCATTTAGCACAAAATACACTATAGACAGTTGCTCTGCTAACTGATAGAAATGTACTATGTGACATGCCAAAAGCTTTCATAATTAGCACACTGTTAAAACAAGGACTTTGTGTGACAATTCTAATACGAGTGCATGGCATTTCACACAATATGTTTGGCTGTATGCTCTTAAAACCATCCACAGGTTAATGGACCAGTTACATGTGGTAACATTTGGAGAAGATGTCCGCAAATTCACGCAGACCAAGACTTTGAGCCCACATGCATTTACGAAGTAACTTTCTTTCAATATTTTTGTACTCACCAGACGGTGACAGCAAAATTTAATCGCTACAATAATTGCAAGTAATGTCCTCTCACAGGTGCCGGGGCAAAATTTAAAAAAGAAATCCAGTAGTGAATAAAATCTGACCCTGTCACCAAGTCTTGGTGCAGCTCCATCAACAGCCGACATTGTGAACAGAATGGTCTGTTTCGTTGTGCTGACGTCGTAGAGGATGATGCCGGGACTTTCAGGATCCAGCCCTTTCGCTGCAGGCAATGTATATATATATAGTCACCTTAGTGGACTATTGTTAATAACAAGACTGACTGTTAATTACACTATATCGTACAATTTTGTCATGAAAATAGACACAAAATAATGATATCAATAACAACGACATTCATGCGGTAAGACGACAAGCAACCAAAGACTTCAGTCAATCGACACATCTAACCACTACTGTTATCATCTGGGTTTCGGATAATGTCCAAATGGCCATATTTATGTCCACTAAAGTGCTCAATACGTCTACAAATGTTGCTGTTTGGGTGTAAGCAAACGTCAAGAATTCCATGAAGTATGTCCGATTTCCAAGGGGTGGGCATATGGCGTTTTTTTTGCAGCTGCAAGCTTTTATCAATCTACTCGTCACTATCCAGAAGACTGGCACAAATCCCTAATCCAGATGTTATACACTGTTAGTGAAATAGGGCACATGTCCAGCAAAGGCTGCATGTACCATTGTACGTTGAATTTTTTTCGACTGGACGACTGTTTATGCCTATCTAAAACCCTTGTTATTACTACTGCTTGTTCTGGCCAGTTTCCAGGTGAATTAGCGCCCCCCCTCCCCTCTTGGTCCTCTTTCTCGAACTGTTCTGCAAGACAAACTCCATGGGTCAGTGAATATATAAAGTTTCTATTGGAACAAATGTCCTCTCGGTCACATAACCATTAAAGTCAATCCACTGCACGGAACACAAAACATTAACCCTAACGACAAGGCTGGCGTCATTTTTTCTTCATCTAGCAGCAGACTCCTTGATAGAAGGTCCACCGCTCATTCTCTCTCTATGCTGGCTCTTTGCTGCCACTACCAATCAGTATCATGGACAGACCCAACCACATCAGAATATCATCCATTTCTGTCTCCATCAATATATGCCCATATATGTTTCTTGCGTTAAGGGATGTTTCCACATCATGGACAAGATATAACAGTTTCTATTGATATTAGACAGTTAATTGTACGATTGTTCAAAAAAAAAAATTTAGTACCCCTCCCCTTCTGAGGATTTAGAATTCAAGGACTTTTCAAGGAACTTTCTATGATGACTACATATATTCTGACAGACACTCCAGTACACTGCTGGTCAAGTCTACATGCATCCAAAATTCACAGTAGTACTTGTGAGCCGTCCAATTATGCAATAAAATTTTCCAGACCAAACTAAACATTTCCCAGGACTTTTCAAGGACCACCTTCATTTTCATGTACTTTCAAGGCCTTAATTTTGCAACATTTAAATTCAAGGACTATGGGGTACCGTGAATAAGGGAACACACTGGCTCAATCGATACATACATAGTGTGGAATGGGTCACTCCAGCCTCCTTCTCCACAGTGCCAATGTATTTCTCTGGCAAGTTCTGTTCGACGACGATGGTACCCTTTGGCAGGAAGCGGATGCGTATTGCAACAAGACGACTGGCGGATGTCGGATCCTGGACACAGTGTAATCACAACAAAACAGACAGGTACACTACTATGACCACAACTACCAATTTCAGACTTTACTGGCTATGCGACAAAGTTCATATTTACGTTTGATAGTGTTCAAAGTTTGAATGTTTTCAGCACATTCGACGAACGTTTTAAATATCTTTTTGTCAAATAGGACTTTGTAGGAAAGCCGTTGTTCTAAAACTGATTTCACATGTATACAGCAAACATGTACTCAGTTACCGACAAATGCAGTTGGTGAATGCAGTGCGATCTTAGATCTGACCATTTATTAGGCACAACTCAATCGGCTCTTATTTCCGGCTTTAGACCACTGATGTGGCCAGCAACAGTCACATTCAAATAAGCATTGGAATGACTTTGAAAGTTGAAATTCATATTCAATAAATTAAAATTTTTACCAGCTTCAACACATCCCCGACATCAATGTATATTATAATAATAGGACAGTCAGATTGTCTGTCTTTGTCACGAGCGCGTGTGATTGGTCCGCACGCAGCGTGGGCGGGGCCAGAGCTGAGCCACAATCGCGCAAAGCGGGATTGTGGCTCCTCCCTTTTATGCCAGCCCTTATGATGCCAGTAAATTGCCAAACCACAAACACACTACAAAATACACACAAGTAACTGCAAACTAAAATCACACAGCACTGATAAACCAACCTGTACGATGGTGAACTCCACTTCCTGCTGGATGCGGATTTCTCGCTCCAAGTCTAGCAACTCACTGTAGTGGAAGAACATTCGAGAATCGCGGTCAGTGCAACGAATAAAGCCATATCCTTCTTTCAGCGTCACGACGTATCCCTGCCAATCAACAACACGTGCAACTGGTCTGCTGCCAAACAATAGCAGTACTGCGTTATTTCAGTACGATATTTGGAAAATGAAAAATAGACAACACACAAAAATGCAAAACAACTAATTAGATGGTGTTCAGACAGTCCATAATTCCACACAGCTTAAAAGAATCCTTCCATAGTTTACATGCATGTATGTTGCTAGATTATGTTGTCAGAGTACCCTCTCTCTCTTCTGAGGCTTTAGAATTCAAGGACTTCCAAGGACCTTTTGGCTGTTTGACCATCTAGACTATGTAAGTAATCAATCAATGTTACAGAAATTCTTAGTAGCACTTGTGAGCCGTCCAATTATGCAATAAAATTTTCCAGACCAAACTAAACATTTTTGAGGACTTTTCAAGGACTTCCATTTTCAATTACTTTCAAAGACTTGATTTTGCAACATTTACATTTAAGGACTTTCAGGGGTATCCTGTGTTATTTAACAACGAAACTAAACGGCATGAATCAGAAGATGTTGGCTGGAGTTGATAGATGCAGCATTCTTGTCTCTGCCAGTGTCTGACATGACATCATTTGAAGGTTATTGTCAAGTGCAACAATGCTCAACAAACTATTATAGCATTATCTCTTGGATATCTGCAGTGATTTCTGTTTAATGAAAATCAGTTACTAACCGGTTTCCATTTGTGACGTCCACAGTTTAAGCCTTCCCAATGACGACTCTGGGCAATGAGGTCTGCCTGCCTAAACATCCAGGGGCATTTATCTGACAACTGCCTAATGCACGCCACGGCCTTCTAGATAAGTTACCAACAGGGCCATTGGACGGCCGTCGTGAGAAACGGTCGGCGGTGTCAGTTAAACATCTCAGTCTGTTGGAGTGTCACTGTCATCGGACCATCAGCAGGTGAGAAGGGAGTGTTAATTGTAGGGTGACTGCAGCTGCTGAGGCAGGCAATAGTCCAAGTGATAACTATGACGACGACAATGACAGTAGATAGTACATCTCGCAACAATGGAAACTGTTTGGCTGACTCAGAAAATGATGCCCAATTTCAAAAATGGAAATGGTTACACGTTAACTGGATAACATCTCGTTTGTATGTACGTACCTATAACACACATACAAAACTCTCACAAACACGGCTATGTACAACATCCTGCCATCCATAACCGACAAACGTACTACCGCCAGTGCCACAATAATAATCTCACCTTTTCACGCTCCTCTTTGCTGACGAAGAAAGTGTGTTCGCTCAGCACGATGTTAGTCGCGCGCTGCAGTTTGTCACGACGATCGGTCGCTATGTTGAAGTCGACGATGTCATCGACAAGCAACGTGTAGTCGCCCACCTGATCACGATCGCCAAACGGAATCTCGATCGGCCTGAACAACGCAACATTCACTTACAAACAGTTGTAGCAATGCAATCACAGATGTCACACTCTGCCCCCGTTATGGTGCTGCATCCTGGTGAGTCACATTAAAAACATGCCCTTCCACGTAACAAATTACGTGCAAACAGGACATCATCCATACAGACGGAAGTATGTAACACATTGCAACACCGCCAGAAAAAGACCAAGCCACAGCCATCAGTAGTATGCACAGAAAATTCGATCAAGTTTGGATGCACGTGAACAGACACAGACAGAAGAAAAATAGAGTCAGAACACAGTCAGATGTTCATACCCTTCCAGTGTTTCATAGACAATCCGTCCAGCCAAAGGATCACCCTGTCTGCTATTCTGCGGAAGCTTCAATGTCTTCAAGATCTTTCCACGTTTCTTCTCCGTGCCGATATCCTCAAACACGACGGTTCCTTCCTCAAGTTTTTCCACATTAACCGCCACTTCCTTGTTCTGAAGCAAAATAATATCATAGAATGTACTTTGCATTAAGTGAAACAAATGTTGTTTGGCAGTATAAAACTGTCAAGTAAAACAGTTACTATCAATCCACTCCTATAACCAAATTTTTGACTGTATTAAGACGATAAAGAACCTGCCATCTGCTGTACACCCTTTACCAACCACAACTTATTAATTATTGACAAAAGAAATACTTTAACTTAAAAAATACATTAAACTAATGCACAAAATGCTAGTTATATTTTTATCAATTACCAAGTTACAGAACACAAAAGATAATCCAAAGTGACTAAGAAAATTGCTATGTAAAATGCTTAAAACACAATAAACAAGCCAAGTTATGAAATTATGGACAATTTATCAAAATACTATTATTATTCAAGCTTGCATATAAACCGATACCATAGTGATTAACAGGCTAGTGTCATTCTCTAATAATAATCCTACAGTATTTGTTAACACCAAATAAAAAGCTACAAACTATTTTCTGTACACGAACAGTATCCACAGCTATACAGATATCCCAATGCTAATACTGGCATAAGGAAATAGTATAACAAAAAATTAAAAATTGGGACAAATTACATTTCGAAACTGAATCGTGAACTGGACATCATCGCCAAGTGCAAGACATTGAAGGTCATCCTGGAACTCGCTGAAATGAAAGAAGATCTCTTTGACAACATCCGCACGTTCAATGAAGCCGTAGTTGTCCTTCAGTGAGCACACGACACCCTGGCAGACGCCGTTCGATGCCGCCACTTTAATCAGCTTCACGCGTCTAGCGCGGATGTTACCATTTCTGTTCAACGTACAAGCAAACCAGCTGCTATCATTTAGAACTGAAGCATTCACGAGAGCTCAACTTCAAACTTCCACAAAAGCGCCAGCAAGTGAATGTCAATAGTGTACAGATGTGCCAATCGTAAATATGTGCGTCCAGTAAAAAAAAATTCCAACATCCAGGGCAGCACATCGATATCATCGCAAAACGTCACTGACCGTTCTATGGCACAACCCTTCCCAAAATCTGACAGAAATCATCTCACAATTTTCTGAATAATCCCTCTAACAAATGGACAGAATAATATGAAATGGACGATAGCAATATCTAACTGATATACATTCATTAACAAATAGGGTACACCAGTTAAATAAGAATATCTCTAGGTTATTTCTGTTTCCGGTGAAATACAGCTAGCTTAGTACAGGCGTCAATGCACAATGTTTCCTATCGTGTTACGGTTAGTCTTCGATAAGCGACAATTACCTTGCAAAACATGCATAAATAGTACCTTGATAACTCAGCCCACTTTGTCCTTTTATTTGCGGAAACCTGTAGAATTTGCAACTTTCACGCAAACTGTTATGATTATAACTGTATTGTTCGTCACCGGAAGTTCACTAAATATCGAGTAAAACTGGATCTGGGATTAATATTCTTTATTTACTGACGGGCCCTATTCCTTCTTGTGTCTTAGTCACAAAAGTTTCAAATGTTTCGCTGTTCATTGTTGCACTAACTTTTCGTCAGTGGATATGAAGAACTCCACTTGATCGTCGGGATGTATCTGCGTACCAGTCAGCTCAATGTCCTCCAGTCCAAACGGCAGAAAGAACGTCTCACCGCTCTGTTCATAGGCAATGCGCCCCATACCGTCCAGCAGCGATGGTGCTTCGCCATCACTCTGTCCATCACAAAGTTTACTTTATGGCGACACTTCATATCCTCTGTGAATTTTTAGTTGTGCCTCTCGCACACTGAGTCGTGACTTAAGTAGTCACGTTTCTGTCCGTCCGTGACAAAATAAATTTTTTTTGTCCGAGGCCCAATGACCACCTCCCTATCGCCAAGCTGGTTTGACTGATCTCGATGAAATTTGGCATGATGGGAGGTCTTAGGGGGTAGCATCCCCTAAAATGTTGGTGAACTTTGGTCCACTTTTTCGGGGAGCACAAATTTTTTGTGTTAAGAGACCATAGACGCACAACCATATACTGCTAGGTATTCTAGTTATAAACAAAATACACCGGTTTAATCACAGTACAATTTACGCAATAGGGTTTTTAAACAGAACTACTAGTCTTCTTTCACTACAACAGCAGGACATTCACAATCTAAACATTAAATTTTCTATTTTAAAAAACTGTCCATCTACTATGTACAGATTAAGCTACTACTATAGACTTGTATTCTGCTGATGGTTACCTGATCCTCTGGACCTGCAATCTGTAACTTCAAATGGTAAAGCTATATACGCTATGGCCACAGCAATCTCCTATCTCCTTTCCACTGCACCATTCCATACAGCCTCTGTACCTCTATAGCCTAACACAATGTCAACATGATATGCTGCTGTCCGCAGGGAGGATGCTAACAATACATAACGCCAAGCTGTGAAGGGCATTCACAGTATGGTCATGGTACAGGTATATCAGCTGATTCTACTATCCTCAGTATTGGCCAGTACACAATACCTATATTATTCACTTCTAAAGTATCAAAGATTTTTGATTTCACTGACATACTGTGCACTGTAATTTTCCCTCTTGCTTATCTAATATATAAACTGATCTTTACAGTTAGTAATGACTAATATGCTGCCAATTATTAAGTATGCATCAAACAGCAGATATTTATAATGATCAAAACCGAAACTGACAATATGCTCCACCCTCAAGTATTTCCGTTCTACATCATACTACAAATAAATGATCATCTAACACAGGAGTTTTTTAAACGTTAATATTCTCATAAAATTAAGCACAAATGATGCTCAGGCTCAATACATACGCCGGAGTTTTTGACGGCCTTTGCTTCAGCCAACACCACTCCGTTTGCTGGCTTCTCGCTGATAATCTCGCACGACGTCTTCAGCGGTGCTCGGATCACGGCAACGGCAATCGGCTTGCCCGTCCGTCGATCGTTCGACTGCTGGAACTCTACAACCTCTGTGTGAGCAGCACAGGCCACATGATTTGTTGGCAAAATGATCCAACTAAAGCACCAAATACATGCATTGACTGATTCAATCTAAGTTTCATGTCTAACTCGACATAATCTCATGGCTAGTACTGAGAAACAAAATGAAAGCATCTCTTTTGTCAGAAGTCAGGTCAAAGAATGACAAGGTCTAGTGGGAGACTTTCCCCACTGAAGGCAAATCAATGAGTTGCAGGCATCCAACTTGCAGAAACACCTACACAAATTATTCGTAGACGTTAGCATTTAGACAACAGCCAACCTGCCGGAGTAACTAGCAAAACAGAAAGCTTGTTAAACAGAAACTAAATCAGACAACAGAAACAGCGTCGTAACCACCTCCAGTTCGCATCGTGTCAGCGTCTCCACCGAATTCACTGTAGTGAAAGAACAGTCGTGCCTCTCGCTCCAAGCAGCGAATGAATCCATACGAATGCTGCAATGTAACAGCAAAACTACATGATGCAGCAGAAAAACTGCCATAACAATGCATTAATGGGATATCTGATTTAGGACGAGTGCTTAATAAAAAATTCAATGCCAATTCAACAACATCGACAAGCTCTACCAGAAATGCAGCTTGAATAGCTGGTTTTGGTGATACGAATCTTGGCCCGGTGAGCCCGCCCTCGAATTACAAGCCTAATCCTGTCCCAGACGACGGTGGGAACCAAGACTATATAAGTCCTCATACGAGGGTGCAGTAAGCAATGTACCACTCACTGCCTTGTTCTTTCAACACAAATTTCATCCAAATGCATGCATACCAACAGCTTCTCAATGACTCCAGTTTCACGCTGCATGTACGAGTTCACATTGTTGGATGCATTCGTATTCTGTCCAGCCGATGGTTTGCTTGGAGACCTGACATGAGACGACTTGGAAGGTTTTGGCGAGACAGAATGATCAGCCGCCGAAAAGTCTCCTGAGTGACGAAATGCCACAATGGCAGGATCCTTCTTGAGATCACGATCACGGTCATCCTAGAATATCAGTTAACATGGCATTCTGACTCAACTTTTATGATTTCACAACAAACCACATTGACTATAAAAGCATTCCCAGTCATTAAAAATTTACCCATATAAATACAAATCCAAAACTGTGGAGTTTTACAGCATTAATTATCAATGTTTATTATCAATGCCTCGCACAGCCAATGATATACCAGCTGTCAGTCAATCCTATCCCTGACCTAGATCTATGGCCTTGACTTTCAATCCAGGGATCAGCTAGGGACATGACCCATAAGCATACAAAAACTCAAATTCAAAGATCAGTCACTCAGTTCAAAAGATAGAGTGAGTGCAAACAGACAGACAAACTGACAGATGGATGTTACCGACTGCAACTAACTGAAACAAGTATATCATTAAATAATTTCAAATACCTTCACTCTGCAATTTGATGAACTCATTTCAGATGCACAAATTGCTGACAATTTCTTGTAAAGGTGCACTTGGTGCAGGACAAAATAACACAGTGGTAGAACAAACGATCAGTACATGCAAAAATGAAAAACACGTTTGTTTTGTCCAAAAGCGATCACATGACAAATTGAGCAATATTCTTCATTGTTCCGATTTGCCCCAAAATTTAACACTGAGCCAGCCTTTTTAAAAAAATTCCCTTCTCTGCAGTGCTGTCTGATGGAAAACCAATAAATTGCTGGGATCCGTCAGTCGATCCTCACAGGTTCTGTGACGTGGCGACTCGTTTGCGTAAGTCTATTCTGATGATGCGAGTCTGTTGCTTTGCTGTCGTTTCTCTTGATGCGGTTCGTTACCCACTGACGATAATGGTAAAACAATTAGTTGCAAATAAAGACTGGCTATTTTCTGTAGAAGTTTCCGAGTTAATCTCTTCACAGACGTTGCATCAATGAATATCTCATCTAAACATAGCAACAAAAGATACACATAGCAAACAATAATCTAGCACTGTCATCACAGGTTATGGAGAAATGCTGGCCTGCGGAGATGCGGGCTTCTACGGGCTGCCAGTGTGACAAAAAGTAAAATGTGCACCTGGCACCAATCCAATATAATGGACCAGAATCGGAATACGACCCCGAGGGTTAGCGAACATACAGTTATCCATGAAAAACCCCATCCTTGTTGACCTCAAAGTCTGTAGTCCATTCTTAAAAGCGTTGATTGACGATGCTAGGACTATGTCATTCAGTAAACTGTTCCATCTGTTAATAACTTTATTGGAGAAAAAATACTTGCGTATATACTTTGTACAGCCTCGTTTGGAGATTTTCAAATAAATTTTGACTTATAAACTATTTAATAGATTTTTAAATATGCTACTAGCCACAAGCACACACTGACACACATACACACACCGGTCAAACATATATTTCATGGTGTCGCTATCTCCAAAGACTTAAAATGGAGTCAAATAAATATACAAAAGCTCCTGTTACATTCATGGTACCGGGGGTAAATAAATTATGTCACAGTAGCTGAGTTCGTCAGACTGTGGATGATAACTTCGAAAATCATTCTTAACGCCGTCTTGTACTCTTATTTATACAACTAAACATACAGAAAAATATCGCCAACAATTTAGATTAAAACAGTCA
>Ga0209782_1000925_pt1 | contig 14256 bp, 7 predicted proteins | sample WorMetmaBAHAMAS1_FD_187390 | JGI IMG/M metagenome (GOLD analysis project Ga0209782, IMG submission 187390) | Marine gutless worms symbiont microbial communities from Max Planck institute for Marine Microbiology, Germany - Inanidrilus... | ecosystem: Host-associated > Annelida > Digestive system >...
GAGCTGTCTCGGCTACTGAACGCTTCAGAGTTACGACAAAACGAGGTCCGCGTACTCGCCACAAGCATTCACCCACGCCAACCACACGGCCGATCGACCACCTACCGTTAACAACTAGACAAACACCCACTCGAGGTCGCACCGACCGCTCCGTCATCTATTTATAATTTGTTTAATTATAGCCGAAACAGAACTGTTTTTCCCGATTTCAGTCACTAAAAAGGAACATTTTTTCTTTCGTGATCGTGAACACCAACTTTGACCTTCGCCTACGAATTTGTAGGTAGTGTCAATATGAACCACCGTGCCAAATATCTATATGCCTACGTCATAGGTTGAAGGTTTCTACTGAAGTTGCCGACCGAACATTCAGACACACAGCAGACCGACTGCGTTACCTGGACTACAGTGACCGATAATTACATTATTAACCAGCTGAAGGCCTTTCGTCTCTTATATCAAGACTGTCCCACTCCTATCCTGGCTGCGCCACTGGCAGGGGCGGTTCTAGCACATGCAGTTTGGGGGAGGGGTCTCTGAAGGGGGGCCAGTCACCTGAAAAATTTTGTCGGTTATATGTCAAATGAGCAGTTTATGACATTAAACTAGCATACAATCACTAATTTTTCATCCCATTTGTCCAAATAAACTTACCAAAAATTTCATTTAGGGAGGCAGACCTCTGACGGGGGGCACGGCCCCCTTTCAGAAACGCCGCTGGCCACTGGCTTGAGATGCGACCTACAGTAGGCCTATATCTATACGTGACACGTTTTTTCGTGGATTTTTTAAAGAGACGTTCACATGACTCATCTCATCTAAGATCAGTGATGTGAACGACACGTTACGTGGTGTGAACTGGCTATAAGCTAACTAACAGTATATTTCTGAGTGTGCGCTCAAAATCGCACGTCATGTTATAGGCTTCATACTGTGATCGTAGTTTATAAAAATGAAATATACAAATGAACAAAAAATGGAGGTCTAAGCACCATGGAAAATGGAGACCTAACACCACATTTTTATTGAGCATCAAGTTGATGACGAGGAATTACATCAAACTGCTGAACGTCTAGGTATCAAGTAATGTCTCCAATCTAGGCAAGGCCTACACAAATATTGACTCCTTTAGGTAAGTACACCGAACATAACGCTCGTACGGTAGCCTTAACACTTTAGACTTTATACTGTACTTTCTAGCCGACAATGACATGCAGCTGTCAACGATACTGTGGTCAAAATTACGGTGTGTGGAATCTTCCATATAACAGAGCTGCCTACCGAGTACTGATATCTGATGTTTATCGCATTTTGGACAGTAACAAATAATACTAAAATGCACTGCTGTTTAACTGGCTTTTGAGGAGATGATACGCTTATACTCGACTCACTACATATTTCCTGAACAGCATCTTAACAATCAGACGTAAAGCAGCAAAAATGAAAAAATTGCAAAAAAAACTGGGTATAATACATACATCATGTTCAACGCCATGTTTATAATAGAATAAACAAACAGAGTAAAACAGGCATTTAGCAATACAACCTTTAGCACTGATGACGTTCAACTCAGCATAAGATACCACTATCATGGGTCAACTAGAAATGTGACATTGTGTAGTCCTATCGACGTGCAGTCTCACGCCGGCAGTAGCTGCACACTTCACTAGCAACATGTCTTGGCTTTTTCATAACTAGTGACCTTGACCTTTGATCCCATTTTTTTAGCACAGCTACAGCCTTCTACAGACTAATTTATACCAACTTTGGTGTTGATAGCCCAAGTCGTTTTCCATTTCGCGTGAGGACACACAGACACACACACTCAAAGTAACAGGTGCAAGTTATCATCCTATGCATAGCTCAGCTACTACTGGTAGGTAATTATGAATCATGGTTTCTCCTTCATTTATCAAGATTCCTTATATTACAATGCAGCATATGAGTAAATCAAGATCAAGCATATTCAGTTCAAAAACTTAGTTTACTAAGAATCACACTGCAACTGAATAACGTTAACAAATTCCAACAGATTTTTCCAACAAAAAATAAAATACATAAATCCAAATTATATTCTGAAACTGACTGCAATGGTCAACATAATGCTAAGTTATGAATTTGACATAAAATCAGTGATTAAGCAGTTTTTGCATATTTTACATTTCAGACTGTAAATTCATACTGCAAAATATTTCCACTGAGGAAGCTTTCATAATGTCTGACATCTTATGACAACCTACACTGTGTCCACGAAAAAAGAGACAGTAGCTTTCTCATTGTAACTTTTATATGGCCATTTTTATATTTACGATTTTTTAGTACAAGAATTATGCTGAGAGTTGCCAACTCAATAATCAAATTTACCACCACACCTGAGCCACTCTTACTTTGTGATGATATAGTTGTGACGTTGTGCTGCTGTTGATAAACAAAAATGCCGAACTGAATGGGCTACGATGGACCACTCAATCACAGTCGCAGCCATATGCCAGGTGTCGCCATTTCACAGCATGTGTTTGCACAGATGGCAGACACTTCGAACATCGCTTCTGGCTGGCATCAATTGGCAATTCATAAACTTGCAGATTGGACTAAACTTCATGTTTTAATTTTGTTGCTTTTTCGACTGTCTTGTATGACAAAAAATGAAATTTTTGCACAAATGTTACTTCTACAGGTAAAGCAGCAAAACAAAATGTGTGTGGTGGGAAAATTTTTATATGGTTGATGTCCTGCACCTAGCTGCCAAAAATTATAAATGTAGCTCTAAATCTGACGAAATTATTGCAAAAAATCTACTGGCCTCTTAATTTCGTGGACACAGTGTAGTTGGGTATTACGGTGGCAGAAAAAAGTTTTTCTTTTAGTGTTGCGGACAAAAACCTGTTACCAATGAATTTGCATTTTAATGCTAATGTTAGTAACTGAACCAGAAAATAAAATGGAAGAGACCTGTGTGTGTCCACATATGGAGTTCCACAGAACAACATAATATTAATAAAGCAAAAATGTCATCAGTGCAAATCGGATGAAACATGGCAAAAGATCGTTCAAGAGTAACTGGATGACACATAGAACAGTGTAAACAATGCTACATCCAAGACAGCTACAGCTATGCAGTTTTAGCACGTATAGCGGCACGTTTGCCAGTGACGGCCTGAAATCCAGACTTGATGCTGGCAACAGAACAGCGTGAGCCGCACGTCTCGCACTGAAGAAAGTACAATCGTGTGTCTTTCTGTAAGATCGTTTCCGGCGACCGACACGTGTGACATGTAACATATTCCTCTGCACACAAAAACATATTACATCCATTCGTCACTACTATTCCACTAACACTGCTGAATTCGGCATAATACGCCATCTTTTCGAAGTTACCCCAGTTCTGATCACAACACTCACACAGAAAATTCTGTCGATTCTTAAAGGACGTTTTTGCACATTACATGATGCCCAAAAAACTGTAGTAAAACAATGTAAGAAACACACATTTACTCCGACACTGTACATGCAGCATTCATTCTCCATTATTCTTCAACTGACCATCGTCAAATTTGGCATTTTCATACAGAGTAATAGTTATCGATGAACTGCTTTTTTCAAGATTTCCTATATCCCTTCCCACTGAGAAATGCTGAAGCCATCAACTGAGAATCTAACAGCCACACTGTTGAAAAATGACAACACAATGGTATTTGAAGCAGGTCATTCACCATTATAGTTAACCTACCTGGAACAAATTTGGCCGAGGTAATGGCATAATAACACATAATGCATTCAGTCATTTCTCACATCATTCTCAAAACCTCATGATGAAACAACTTTAGAAATTTACTGTGCTATCAACAGTTTAACTCTAACTTACTGATATATCTGCGCAGGACACTTTCAATCTGTTTCTGCTGAAATCGACCTTTGATGATCAACTGATTGTTGCCGTCGATTGAACCACTATGTGACAACGTAACATACAACTGTGTGAAAGGCAACTGCTCGGAAATACCAACACAAGATTAAATATTATAACAAAACTGATGTGAGTAGTTTGTGGGTAAAAGACCCGATGCAGAATGCTGGCTTAAATAAATTGTGCACTGTGGCAAGCTATCCTCAGTTAAGGCCAAGACTCCTAGGCCATTATGACAGGCTGAGTGATGGACAAACATGACAAGCCAACAATGTCTGACAATGATCATTTCCGTGACACATGGCCGACATATGGCCCATCACTTCTCAAGTAATGTCAGCTATTTGTCACACGTCAGTTCATGCTAGGCTGTCGTGTCTGCTCATATGTCTTGATCTTCAGCAACGTTACTGAAACATGCAATTTACGAGCTTTGTTGTCAAATGTGCAAGTGACTGTATTTTTTAAAGCAACTTAACAGGCGATTAACATACATAACATCACGTTAACAGATGCTCTGGCTAACTGACTTAGTTTTATTTCCTATTCAACATAAAAATGTCATGTTATAGATATTCTTCACAGCCATATTTACTTAGCCAGTACAGCAAACAGCTAAACCCAATAAAGACAGGCAGTTAGTTGTTCATGTCTGATGGATCAAGTGTCAGATTATGTTCCTTATGTCCTTGGTTTCATCCAACTAACAGTGTCAAAGCACTGAAATAAAATGACTTGGATAATAGCACAGCTGCCGCGCCAGCCAGCGAAGTTGAAGCCGTCGTACGATCCCCAACAAACATGGCTGCCACCAAGATTGCGGCTGTTGACTTCAACAAAATAACGTCAAAATGATGTCACTCTACCGCCGCAAGCAGGCCATGTTCTTTTGGGGAGATCTGCTGGCCAATCAACGGCTTCAAACGCTTCTGCTGTTCTGATTGGACGTAAGAAGTCTAGAGAATATTTAATATAAGTCTATGGATAATACAGCAAAGATAAATACTGGGTGACTCTCTTTCCGCTTAATTGAGTTTTAAACTTGGTTTTAGACCAAAGATCGGTCTAAAATCTAATTAGCATAAAAAGTAAAGTGACAACGCATTCGGTTTTAACTTTGGTTTAAAATCAACTCCAAAAACGAACTTTCCTTTAGACTGAAGTTAAAACCGAACTTTGGATTTTAGAGTTCAGTTTAGACATTAGACAAAAACTAACTTAAAAACTTATTTTATAAAGTGACCCAATGTAGTACTAAGTAGTAATAAGGAACATAAGCTGACAGTACATAGTGACATGCCAAACAGAGTACCATCAATATCCAACAAATTATTTATTACGGCAAACACAACATGACAGCCACAACTGACAATAATGGTGTTTGTGCTAACGTACCTTGTTCCCAGTTCAGCAAGTAGAAATGCCAGCAGATGTTTCGGTTGTCTGTGAAGCCTTCACACACACATACACAAACACACAACTACTCAATGGCCAAATTTCACATAAATCTGAATTAGTTACTTGTTTTATTGATACTTCGTGACACCAACCAGTCAGTAATCACTCACTTAGCCTTGTTACTCTGCCCGCTGTAAGCCAGTGGAGTACTGTGATGAACATGTTTGTCTGTCTGTCAGTCTGCACGCATATCATAGGAAATACACGTCCAAACTTTAATTATACTCCTTTTTGGTAACTCACCTACAAGTAGGACCGGTCAGATGGGTTTCACGTTTGATGGCTCAAACGACGTGGACTCGCGCAAGGATGTGCCTTTTTGGGGTTTCGTCCATATTGCATTTAGGGGTCAAATCACTGAAAACCCCAATTTGGGGGTATGAATAGGCAATGAGGTATAAATGGGACCCCCAAAATTTAAAATGTGTCACGTCACATAACCACGTCCATTTCGGAGACAGTTTGTTGTCCGTAGGCAGGGACTAGGTACAATCGACCTGTGTACCAAATATGAAGTCTCTATGTTCACCCACTAAGACGATATGAAAGGCACCGAAAAATGCAAAAATTGGGGTGGTTTGGGGGTTAGAGGTCCCCAAGGCCATGGGCAACGTAACCATTCGATAGATCGCACATAACTTCCTACTCAACTTTAATAGAAACTATGTGTCTAATGTCTATCTTGTTCCATTTTCGAGTTATAGCGAGTTATTCGTCGAAAGTGGCTGACTTTATCGTACCCCAAGGGCGTTTGGCGCCCCTGTACGGCCTGTAGGGAGTGATCTCGTTCAAATTTCGCTGTGATCTTTGGCATCAGAAAACTAGAACGTAGCGTTATTGCATAATCCTACATTTAGCCGTTTTGATATAATATCTGACATACAGACACACAATGACGGCATGTACCGCATGGTAAAAACTGCAAAAATCATAATAAGGTGATATTACTCAGCATCACGTTGACACATAGGCAGATGGTCAGTGATACCCCTTTTCATGATTTTTGCAGTTTCTGATGCATGGCTGTTAATACAGTGGATAAACACTACAGTTATATCATTTATTATCATTTATAGCTCATACAAACTATGCTACAGTAATTTTTTCTAAATACGTTGGGTTGATAACTACTAGACAACAACGCATTACATTTTGCAGATCTCGGCAAAGTTGGAGAAAGAGGATTTCTTCGTGCCGACTCGCATGACTTGCGGCGGCCTCATGACGAATCTTTTCTTCTCGCCGGCGACCATGTCAGGATTCTTCTCTCTCATTATGTCAAACACTCGTTTCAACAGCTAACAAACACAATGGCCATATTAACACACAAATTAACAGACATTACCAGGCATTAATAGCTGTTTTCTGGGGCTTTCCATAACTTACGAACATTGAATTGACAGTTTTCCAAATAGGTTAAAATTCTATGGCAACGAAGGTATACAGGGTGCATCAATAAAAAACAATCCCCTAGAAAAAATGCTGTATTTCAGCCACGGTAGTACCGATTTGAGCCGAACTTTCAGACTTTGTATGTGGGTATTCTTGTCTTACAAATTTTATTAAAATAACTGATACAGTTCTTCGGATATGGCAGTTTACACTTTAACGTTCACTTTTTCAAGTGAACATGCAATTGCATGTTGAATATGCACAAATAACAAATCGTATTTTTAACAGTATTTCACCAACATTTTAAATGTTTCAATCATGAATGTCAGATGCCTATCACTCACTCTGTATTTAAACAGACTGTTCTCAATGTCAGTGCCCAGTACCCACCAGTTGCAGCAACACACGATCAAAATCCATTGCAAAATGATACGATTGCCTTATCAACTACGAATTACGATACCATCTGCCCTGTAACACTGGCAATCTATAGACATTAGATACAGCAAACATTTACAGTGTCACAAAAGTATACCACATGCCACTCTGCCATTGTTCTAGCACAAAATTTCAGAACTATGATACTAAATTATGTGGACCTTTCCAAATCAAGAACCAAGTTTTCCAGGAATTTCTAAGGCTGGAAATTACAAATTAAAAATTCCAGGACTTTCTAGAGTGTGTGGAGACTCATATGAAATTCTGTGTATAAAAATGTATTATTTATACTGGCTCACATTTGCTGAAATCATATGAAACTGTAATGGATACAGCATTTGCTCACATAATGCCAACAAAAATCATGTTATAAAGCATATTCTCTGTGTCTCAAAAAAACTGCACCCCTAAGGCAGGTCGGCATAAATTCTGTTATTTTTCAAATACAAAAAATCTGAAATATATGTTTGTAGGGAATTTCATTCTGAATAAAAGCTGTGAGTTTTATTATGATAACGTCACTTATGTGGTCATTTATAAGCAATAAATAAGGCGACGTCGCCGCCAAATGCGCTCCGCAATGAACAGCATGCGGTTATTCATTGCCTGGTTGCCATGGAAAACTTGCAGCTGGTACTCGACCCGTACTAAATTTTTCTAGCTCAATCAATCCGCAACTGAATGGCGGTGCCTTGTGTGAAAAGTTATTATGGGCGAACTTATTTTGATGAATTTATGCCCACCTGCCTTTAGGGGTGCAGGTTTTTTGAGACACAGTGTATTTTCACACAGCAAGGCACTGATCCTTTCTCATTAAGCCTAAATTTTGTATCACACAAATGCTGGATCTGCTAAATTTCTAAATGACTTCAGCAAATGTGGGCGAATATTGACAATTTTTTGTGGAAAAAAAATTACGATAAGTCTCTAATGTTCATTATGTAGTCCATGAGATTTGTTTAAATAGGAAATAGCTTCGGTTATTCATTGCAGCAGCTTATAAGAGACAAGCTAGCAATGGCCTGTATGTAACGGGTACGACCAAACAATAACAATTATTTTAAGTTAAATTTTTTTTAAAATAAATCTAAAGATTTCGGAGTTCAGAAATCGATGTAAGCATTTCCATAAAAAAGAAGAAGTTTGTTTTCAAAGATTTCTGAAACATCAGAAAGAACACTGTATGACGTGGATGCTTCAAAAAATGGCATAAAAACTGTAATGCTAATATAGACACTGTCTGTAAATCATGACAACAAAAAAAACCTACTTATTAAAAAGGATTAACTCTGTACTTATATCATAACAGTATGACAGATTATTACAGAACCATTCCTTATCAGTCTGTATTATTTAAGAATAACAGCACTCGACATCTAAAATGTGTGCAAAATAAACTACTCTCTGGCTCTCTGCTACAAATGGCCTCTGAAAAATTAATATCATTTGCTTACAATCTTCCTAATCTCCTCAGTAAAATGTACACTGAAATGCAATAAAGTAAAACAGCACCTCGTCATATGTATAGTCGCGGTCCGTATCTCCCCACGTCTGGTCGGCTGTCTTGCTGCTATCTTCGCCTTCCTCTACAATACACAGCAGCAGGTTCACTTCTTACATCTTAATGCAAAAATTTCACCAGTGTAATGTCACTTGACAATGGTCAGGAAACAGCATTTATTATTCTGCACGATGTATGCAGCATTAACAAGACAAACACATACATCAGAGTTTGCCCGCCAAGCACACTTTCCTGTCACTGCATATGACAACTATGATGTGCCCGAAAAGTGTATAAAAGTGTCATACCACAGGAGAAGTGTAGGCGCGTTGCTTATCTCCCTTACATAGGCCTTCAGTACATAGGTGGACAAACCACTGAAGTCTGTGTCGCATGGCCAGTGAGACATCAGACCTACAATACCTTCCCAGACAAATACATTGCTACTCTGTGACTGGTATCAAATTATACTGCTTAGTGACTGAGGTATATGTGTGTGAACAACTTGCCCATGATCACCACCTAGCAATGAAATGACCGGGAGTTGAAGTTATGACCTCTCTAGTCGCAAGCCAACACCCTAACATTACAGCACAGGCCACACAAAACTAGAATACCTGGCGGTATATGGTCGCACCTCTATGGGTAAATCGTGACTACTTGACTACTAACGATTTGGGTTCCTCCCGATGTTTCGTTTTGTCACGGACAGAAACGTGACTACTTGAGTCGCGCCTCGCAGCAGCGAGAGGCGCGACTAAAAAGTGTGTAATGACAGATACAGTCATCTACCGCGAGTTCTGTTGAGATAAATGATACATAATGCCAGCAAGGTCACTGCAGTGGACAAGCGCATTCACTGCCACCGGGGGTGACAAGTTGGCCATTAAACTACAGAACTACATAAACATACTGCACTGTCATCAGTGAAGGACCGAGCCACAGCCACAGACAGCTGTGCTAAAAAATATGGCAAAGTTTGGATATGTCGTTCATGCGACAGAAAGACAGATAGACACACAGACACCCACAGTAGGGCTAAAGTAAAAATATATTAACACGTGTCCACAATAACATTACGTCCAGTAAACATACAGGACTAAGACAATTTCATGACACCATCAATGTGCCAGAATCCAAAATAACACCAAACACAATGCAAAACATCAGAACGAAAAGTATATTCATAGTGTAGACAGCACAAATGAACACAGCTGAAAATTATGACAATAACTAAATGTTAATCATACCTGGTTATAGCCAACTTCACATTTTTCCCAATATGTTTAATTTTTAAAACAAAAATTAACTTACTTTGTATCTTTATATCTAGCCTGTTTTTGGAATGTTATCAGTGTTTGTTTCGACAGAATATATAATGCATACTATGAAGAAGTAGGTACATCATGCTGCGCTATTTTAAATCAAGCAAATTCTACGAGATTTTTGACTTGTAAAACCGCTGACAGTAGCCTAGCCAGAATAATTACATACGTAATACAATGAAATTACTAAAAACCGACAAATGCAATAAAAAGGCAAGCATTCGCAGACCTTGCTTGTCTTCATCGACATCATCGACTATGACTTTCTTCTTCTTCTTCTTCTTGGACGACAAACTGAAGTCCATACTCGTATCATTCACGTCCGCTGATCCTGCTGCTGTCGTCATCTCCAACTTCTCCAACTGGTCACCTTCGTCCACTGCAGGCCGTTCTTCCGACTATCAGTAACGACAGCGACGTCGCATATCACCACCATTTTTGCTCATTTAGCAACTACACTGGCCAGGCGCACTCATGTGCACCTCATCTAATCCATGTGTCCTTAGGCCCATCCACCTGAGTCTAATGCCAAGTGGCATCTTGATCTACTATGCCACTTCTACAGGGCTCATGGCATGACCAATCAGTTAGAATAGATCTTGGTACTGATTCTGGAGTCTGGACCATAACCAGTGAGTGCACTGTAGATCGACTCTATGCCGGTCCATTTTTGTAGACCAGTCCAACAGTACCGTTAATTACCGTTGGCAAATTCTTCACACACATGCCTCAGTCACCAAGCAGTATAATTTGGTACCAGTCACAGAGTAGCGATGTCCTTGGCTGGGAAGTAATTGGTTTGTTTGAACTATCTTTAAAATTATTTTTCTCCTTTGATGGTGGTCCATCATTATCAACATTGGTGATTGCTATACATGCTAAATACGATCAGTACTCAGATGCACCAGTGCCGGTGACACTACTGTGCCATGACATTACTGACTAAGGTCCAGTTTTTCCACAGCAAATTAATCTCCAGTTAATTTAATCTGGCATTAAATCCGGCAGATAATGATCAATTTACTCAGATGTCGTTTTTCCACTGGCAGTTCGTCAATTAAATCATCCTAAACGGACGATTTAATTGACGAACTGCCGGTGGAAAAACGACATCTGAGTAAATTGATCGTTATCTGCCGGATTTAATGCCGGATTAAATTAACGGGAGATTAATTTGCTGTGGAAAAAACGGATCTAAATACCACCACCTGTTGCACGAAACATCGACTGTTTCATCACTACCGGACTAGGTACTGACTCTGCCAATCTAGGCGATATAACATTACGGAATCAGTCTGTTGATCGTTCTAACTCTAGAGAGTTACCGACACACAAACACACAGACCATGCAGAATGATATAAACAATACAATATACAATATAAACTAGAGGCAAAATACAAGCAAACAAGCAAATAATTACTGACAACATTAACGTTATCGAAAAACAGCAGATATAGCTACCGGCAATGCAGCACTTATTTCAGTCAAGTCAAATGCCTTTTTCTTTTTCTTTTTCTTTGTTAATGAAAAATCATCGTCAAGAGGTACTTCTAACAACACATTAGTTCACAAGTTTGCAACAACATTTAAACATATGCACACAAAACCTTCATATCACTCCATATTAAATAAACTAGAAATGATGGGATGTGCCGCAAAGTGAGTCACTTGTTCTTGTACTGTTGGTGCCACCTGGTGAATATGACTGAACTATCTGACAATGTTGTCTGGCATTCCCATTGGCACATCTCTGACATGATGAAAATGCTAATCGGCTCTATTTTGTTTTTTTGCTCAAGAAAAAGTTGAGAAGAATTCCCCAAAAGTTTTACGCCAAAACTAATAACTTTTAACAACTACCATCTATGCAATGCAAAATATATCCACAACAATTTCAAAGATATCTGTTGGCACAGTTTGATTACTAAGCATAAAAACTTTTATAAAACATCAATAAAACATAAGCTGACTGTTCTACTAATCGGCAATTAATAAATAATTTACTTACATCTTTAAAATTATTTGGTACTGTCATTGGAGAGTCACCACAAGAGAGCAATCCCCTTCCAATGGAAAATGTGAGGAATCCAGCCAATCTCAATGCAGAAAGGGTGAGACTTGGCCACTGGTGAGGATCCAGTTCTCTGTGCTCCTTACAGTGCTTTAACACTAACTAGAGCTATGCTCCAGCCGGCGGCTTGCATCTACGCCGCTCTCAGCTGCTAACTCACCCTCCCCTTGTAGCAATATATACTTAGCAAGAACTGGATCTTGTATCCATGAGCCTGCAGCACATATAGATGGTGAAAATTACTCTACAGAAATAACGACTGTCACTGCAGCATCTTTGTAAAGACTTTAGCTTGTGCTCCTACTTATAACATGAAACATTCTAAACAGACATAAACTAAAGGCTTTACTGCACCTTGGGCAACAGATTTTTCTTCAGTTATTACATCGTCAGCAGGCATGTTGTCTGTTGCTAAAGAATCCTTTGTGGATTCTACATCTCCCGATGCATCTGGATCAAAGATTGTCTTCTTTTTCTTCTTCTTCTTCAAACTTGGATCAAATATTTCCTAGTAAACAAAAAATATCACCATGCATGTAATTACATGTATATGTAAACCTGAACATAAATGAGTACATTAAAGACACAAAACACTAGCATTTTGACAGTTTGTATTGAGTTCTTCGGCAACCGACATATTTGGCAATTAGATGCAATGTCTGTGTTTAAATATTTGACTCACGGGTTAGCCTAGACAAAGTCCATCTTTGTGTAAGTGAGTCAAAGTGGGCGTTTGTTATTTCGCGTTTCCGCGCTGTGTGCGACCGTTATCCAGTGATGGCCGGTCGATATGTCGATCGCGCAAATCAGTCGATAGCGCATGAGTAGTTGATCCGTTGATGTTGTGCTATCGGTCGATGTTTGCGCGATCGATCGATTGTTGCACAGACGACAGATCCATCGCTAGCGCTGCGCGATCGGTCGATCGCGTGGATCCGTCGATCGCGCGTAACATATATATTACATCTAGCGCTAATAAATTTTAGTGAAGTTAGTTAGGGTTAGTGTTAGGGTCAGTTTTTACAGTTAGTGTTAGCATAGGGGTAATTTCTTAGGTTTTACCCCTAAACCTTATTAAAGTCTAATCCTAAGCTTAAACCCTAGCCTACTAACCCTAAATATCTGCACCCTACTTGCCACATTCGCAAATTACATCCACAGATGTATTAGACTGTTTCGTGATGTTTTCATGGATTTTATACAGTAGGGCCTATTGAGTTAGTTTGACTATATGTTTTTAGCTTACTGTGTATGAATGTGCATGTGTATGTGTATGTATGTTTTAAGGGCAACTATTAGTGCTGAAATAGCCTTGTTGTCCTGCTCACTTGCTACATGTGTTATTACCATTTAGATCTATTTTGAGCAAATAAATGATTAATTGATTGATTATATTCCGTGATTATATCCGCATTTTACCCGTGAACACCGCTAACGAGCTCAGAACGTAGTCACAGAAGTGAAAATAAAGTAAAGTGACGAACTCAGCAGTTATACTTATTGAAACCATACAATATTACCTCATCTGCCATGATATCACGTCGGAATAATGTACTAATAAGTTATAATGACGCTCTTTCTAAAACATTACATCATCACATCACATGCTGGTACTCATACTCGTGTAAAATTCGCACATTAACTCAACGAATATTCCAACACGTAAATAGAGGACCAGCTGTGGTGGCTGCACAAAGAGTATCAAACTACAGCACGTAGAATATTCAAATTACTTCTTTTTGGTCGCATGTAGCGACTAGCGATGCACGCCTGTACACGTGTAAACGTGTACACGATAGAACATCGTACTCGTCTACTAGTAATCTGGTACTCGTACTACATATGTTTACAAAATTAGGCGATAGTAAACACGAATTTGGCTGCAATATCGAAATTCGGTGCTGACAAAATTATGAAGAATTCGCTAACACGTCATATTTTCACTGGTTGCTGTAAGGGCGGTGTTTTGGGTGTTTGAATCCCCACGAAATTTCAGGAAAAAATTGACACAAAAAACCCATTATTAGTCACTAAATTTTCAAAAGCGACCACTGGACTGGACTGGGGGAGATTGCGTGCTTTCCCTGATGGTGGGGAGCGCCTCGGCCCGTCAAGCCTCGGGCTTCGGCCCTTCGGGCCTTGCGCTGTCATCCCAAACACCCC
>Ga0209782_1000926_pt1 | contig 14248 bp, 10 predicted proteins | sample WorMetmaBAHAMAS1_FD_187390 | JGI IMG/M metagenome (GOLD analysis project Ga0209782, IMG submission 187390) | Marine gutless worms symbiont microbial communities from Max Planck institute for Marine Microbiology, Germany - Inanidrilus... | ecosystem: Host-associated > Annelida > Digestive system...
AAAATAAAATTCCACACACACACATACATACATACAGACAGACAGACAGACAGACACACACACGGCATCCTGACTACTTGAGTCGCGCCTCGCAAGCATGCGAGAGGCGTGACTAAAAATTGATACGGCAAGATATCTAATTTTATCATAATGCAATGGAAATTTAAATAAAAAAAATTCACTAACAACAAATACATATAACATTTGAGTACAATAGTGACCATATGGAAAACAAAACAAAACTTACTGTTGAAAACTTTTCATAATATCATACTTCTCCATAACTGAAGAATTTGGCCTTGCCATTGCCAGAATGTTGCCAGTAACCCTTCATACAACCAGTTTAACAACTGTGAAAAATGTCTAAGCTGCATGCAACTTTATTACACTCTCAAACTGTAATTACATGCTTTTACACATTCATGTCGGCATCCAGCAGTGACCCTCAACATTATCATTGGCATGTGATAAAAGCCTCCAAAATTTTTCTAAAGCGGCTCTGCCTCATACAGGGTTCCCACTCAAATCTCAGAATGAAATTCAGTACTTTTTTCACGACCTGATATACCAAACAATCAGCACTTACTTTCACACCATTTCAGGCCTCTACCTCTAGATTTGATACCGAGACAAGAAACTGTGAAACTGCATACTGACTGACATAGATAAAAATTACTATGGGTGCTCCCAAAAAGTGTTTGACTGGGCCCTTGCAACAAAGAGTGACACAAACTATAGCAAATGTTGTTAGTTTAATAGCATAATTTGCTTCATATGGGCCTAACTAAAGCAACGCGACTGACATACTACCCTGATTGATTTTTCACCACCTTTGTGATCAAATATCAGCACTTTTTCAGGACTTTGTCATGACCAATGTCTAATTTCAGGACTTTTCAGGACCAGTAAGAATTCTGCTCATAAAGTGATCCAAATACTATACATTCCCATATTCTTCACCTAACAGTCTCATTTTTTCACTTCACTTTTATTCATTGGTTTCTCTGCTGTCAAAAACGTCTGTACAGTGTGTATTTAAAAACTGAGATACTTGAACCTGCAGTCTGACGGTTTTGTTTGTGGTCCAGCTTTTACTCTCAGAAGCAGCAAAAAGCCACATAAAAGCCTTCAGTAGCTGCATTTAATTATTCATCGTGTTATCATATATAGCTTTTTCACGTTATTTATGGGTGTTGTAACCCAAGTCCTGTGCCAAACTTTGTGCTAGCTTCAACTACACAACACGACAGTAAACAGAATAAAGTATGAATGACTTCACATACCAGTGAGAATAAAGTCCCGAGATGGCTTGCTGGTCTTCAGACCAGCTGGTTGGTCCTTCATATTTGCAGTTCTTACCACCACAGAACATGGAACACAGCCTAGCTTCAGTGATGGACCTCCGCACAACTTCAGACAGCGCTCCATACTTTGCCGTAGCTACGGTGGCTGCAATCAATTTTGCACATATCAGATGTAGCAATCATTCACAGATTTAGTTATTTACAAGCATGTTGCTAACAGCAATAAAATGTTTGTAATGTATCAGCTATAAATGATAACACAGTCATATAATGACCACATGAACTGTGCACACATTAACAAATTGGCGACAACATAGATTTCTCAGTCGTAGCACGACAAGCGTGAAACAAGCAGCAGACAGAGCCAAAGCTGCTGCAATTGATGAACACACTTTGACGTGAACTAAAAACATTTCTGTTTGATTTCTGTAATGTACCCAGTCTACTAGTAAAATATAATAAAAACACTTTAGTTATACTGCCAGCTAATGTTACATAAACTGGCTAGATAATAAAATTTGAGACGTATAAAGTTATTTCACTATGTGGTCCACATTTAACGACTGTTGCGAGGCCACGTGTAAAATGCAGATTTGACGACCAGTGAAATGTGGATTCTCTGCAAATTCTAACCCTAACCCTACAAACCCTAAACATGCACACATCTGCACCATTTACATGCGCAGATTATATTCGCAGTTTACCGGTCGTCACACTCGCAGATCCGCATTTTACCCGTGACTTTGGCACGACACTCACCAGCAGCCTGTTGCTGCTGCTCTTCGGTCCAATCATCGAGCGTTTCGGTCATCGCCTAACACTGTTTGTTTACGTTATAGCAAACTCCATGCGCATTTATCGAAAACATCAACGAACGTCTGTTACTAGTTAAACGCTAACAAAATGAAACAATTTCACTCCAATTCACATATCACTCCCGTTGCTACGTGTAAACAATTCACAAAACTTGACAAAAGTAAACATTGGAGCATGCAAGTATGTAACGGATTACCGAATTAAAGCTGATCGACCACTTACGCGCGATACGTTCACGGTTGAACTCCCGTGATTACCGACAGACAATTTCAATGGACTGGTAATGGTCATTCGCAATTACCATTGGCTGAACTCGGTAAGCCGAGTCCTAATATCGACCTGCTCCGCATCACTGGTTCAAACGGGAGAGCAATTTTTCACTGTTTGACCTTGACCTTTGACCTACAATCCAAGCTAGCCAAGGTCAAAGTCGATCCTCATGCCACAAATCAAGGTCAAAGATCAAACAGGAGAACACCCACGGACAAATGGACAGATCGACACACATACGCACGCTACCAAACGTACGTCCATAAATTCTGTAATGATGATGAAAGTGAAACAAAAAGAAACTAGAAATGCGTGGCAAAGCCTAGCGTATAGCCCGCTCGGCGCCTTAGTGTCGCCTCCTAGCGAATATTTGTGAAAAACACTTACTTACTGATCACCTGAGTGCCATAACAGCCCTACTCCTTAGCGAACATAGGTGAACTAAGCACGGTAACAATTATTGACTCTGGCCGTACAACTTCTTTTGCCTAAAACTCGGGGGGTCAATTCAAATCTCACCAAATTGGCACAGAATTTACAGAAATGACTACTGATTAAACTGCAAAAATCAAAATTGTGACATTCCAATGCGTTTCCGAACGCCAGTATGCCAAATGAATGAAAATCGTGAAATTTCGGCCGAGTCGCAGCACAATTTTCATTTTCTCCCCCAATTTAACTCAAAAACTACTAGACCGAATTTCACGAAATTTTCACACAATATAGAGGCATCATTTATGCTGTTAATGCACTCACTGGCGTAGCGATATCCCATTCTGTTTCGGAATGACAGAGCGATAAGTGCACAGGGTAGGTAATTTTGCCACAAAATTGGTTGCCATGGCAACGTCCCTTAAGATATCGGAAAAAGAAGGTCGGACTGATCATCTGCAATTCAATACCTACCATATGGTGCAAAGATTGTGAAAATCGAACCAGTAGATACTGAGATAGCTTTGCTCATAGTAAAAAAGAAGAAATTACAGAAGGTAAAATATATAGCCCGATCGGGCTAAAAAAGCTTAGCAGATGCCAGGATAGCATGACATGCAGAACTTTGCATGCTGCCAAAATGCAAAGCTCCACAATTTGCCATACCTAATACGTCTTATCCGTTAGAATTCGGGATCCACAAATATCACCATCTATCTTGGTTGGCTTCAAGAGGCAGGTAGCCAAGACAGCAATCCTGCAATGTGCCCTTTCCACTTTTTGTTGCATAATGCGACTATGTGATCACAACCCATGCAAATGTTAAATTCCAAGCTTCAGCTGGATAAGTTCTCAAGAGTGTGAAATGATGGTAGACAAATGTATAATATGTCACTTGTGTCAAATTTCTTCAGGATTCCATATTCCAAGCAGTATTAAAATATTCAAGAAATAACAGACTGATATTTATAGACCATAGTGTATGATACATGACAATGTAAATATTACTACAACTTTTAATTGAGTATATTTGTTGCAAATTAGCTCTACACATGCATTTTCCACATCTTCAGCAGCATGTGTATGGACAAAATTTCATATCTCTTTTAACATACAGAAAACATTTATTAACAGCATCTGTGAATTCAGCTGTTAACTAGTTACCAGATAAATTAATAAATTGCAGTTCATTTACAAATACAGCCGATGAGCAGCTACAATGACACATATACTACCAATATATATATATACATATACGCATACACCATCAACAAAAACTTAGATAAAACACACTATTATGATGGTTTATTTACAAAATTATTTGTCTAATAATTTATCCATTTTTACTACAGTAATGTGGGATGATGGAAGTGGAGGCATCAATGGTCTGGATGGGGCGGCATCCAGCCACATTGTCGGCGCACTTGCCTCTATTATCTTCCCCATGCTGCATAAAATCCTGAATGATGGTAAGACTCTTACAACACGTTTCTGGTGTGAGTGGGTGAATGTCTCTTCTGGTACCAGCCAACCTGGGTAGTAGTCCCGGACAAAGGGCCGTAAAACGGCAGTGTGTGTGTGTGTGTGTGTGTGTGTGTGTACTACAGTAATGAGTCATGTCGAGGCCGTTATCACAGTTAATTCACACGTTCAACCTATTACTACTTTGACGGCAATAACAACGCGCTGCTAGCGTCGATAGAGCAGCATTCGTCGCGCACACTTGCCGCCAGCAAGCCGCGCGTATTGCTTCACTTCATCAGCATCAGTTGGCTCTCGCTTCGTCTGCTGACGCTTCAACTCTACGTAGACGCAATAAGGCAATGCAATCTGCTTGTAGAGACACAAGACATCTGCAATCTCATCCATCATGTCTTCATCTTCTACAACGCAGCAGTATTTCACACAAATTACACCACTGTTCACACTTTAAACTACACTGCAGTTAAAGAACTGGTCCCATTATATTTTCATGTAATTTCAATAAATGAACCAATATTAACAATTTTTAGTACAGTCAATTTCCAAACAGTCTTCAAGTAGGTAACTGGTGAAAGAATTTGCAACATAAGGACAGAAGAAGACCACTTTGAAAGATTTTTTTTAAATATTTGAAAGAACAACTGCCGCAGTGTTTGCTTTCTGGTCTAGCATACAGTTGTCAATGAGGCGACTGACACAAATGGCGTGCAAAGGGACACCATTTTGAACATTTGTTGTACTAACAACTGCAACATGTCCTCTTTTAACACGTTAACGTTGAATGGCTGAACATTTCATGATTTGTTGTCTATCTTGTTACAGTAATGCAGGGGTGCAGTTTCTGATGCACAGTTTAAAATGTGTGCTAATATATAAATCTGGCACTTATGCTATGATGTCAGTGTCCGTCTGTCTGTGACGGAAGTGCATTGGCGCATTGTAGCTGATTTAGGTTTCAAATTCCGATCCCAATTTACCGTGCATTGCGGTCGCGGCGGAGAGTAAGGGATCATCGTCGGGAAGAGTGGAGGGATCATCTCGCGCTATGCTAGGCGCTCTTGTTAAAACATGGTAAGATGATCTTAGTATGAAATTCTGACAATGACCAAAGTTATGAACATCCTACGACACAGATGTGTTATGCTAATTTTCGAAAAATCCTAACAGATAACTGAGACATTACTTCATCATTTTACTATATCATTACGATAACAACTTTGTTGTCCTAAGACCAAATTACTATAAAGTTACCACAAAGTTGCGATAAAATTATGATAAACCTTACAGTTACAAACAATAAATGTCGCTGAATAAACTTTTGTTGTTTTATTCTATACATTTTGTCATTGATGTGACACGTAGCGTAACATGGCAGACATTTACGTCATGATGAACACTCGTCATGAAGTAAGTAAGCATCTCCCGCTGGCAGAAAGAGCGTCACCTTCGGCTGCTATTTTTAGTTACAATAACATTACGAGAAAGTTGAGAGAAACTTGCAATGTGCTAAGATTATTTTCTAAAATTAGTTGATGACGATTTTAGGATAATCTTAGGATTTCCTAAGTCCCTAGTTACGATAATTTTATGATAAAAGTTAGGACAGACATAGGAACAACTTATAAACTTCTGAAAATCAGGGCCCAGTATCACATACTGCGCAAACTGAAATAGCATTTGTCTGTCTAGATTGCTTAACCACGGCACATTGTGACAGATTGTTTTATTGCGCCTTATAAATATTCTTACTTACTTACTTACATGTGCCAAAATCCAGATCAGCTGCAGCAATTTATCATAAGTTTGGCACGGAAAGTTTACAATAACACCAAGCCGAGCAGTAGGTACGACATACCAGCAGTGGAATGAGCAAATCGACTGTATCTACTGACGTCTAGTTTTGACGCACATTCAGACAGCGGATGCCATGTGTATGTTTCTGGACAGCAAAGGTATGACGGTGCATACTGACCCTGACAGGCAAAACACCACAAAATACACGTGCAGCCAGCAGAGCCTCGTCAGAGTCCACCCAGTCTTGGCCAGTCTGAGTCGTGGCTAGTCTGAGTCTTGGCCAGTCTGAGTCATCTTGGCTCAATGTAAGAATGCAAACTACTACAACTGACAGCTGCCACTTCAGTACACAAATTAGCCTCGTAAACTCTGGGGTTACTGGAACAAAGCTGACCAAATTTGTATCCAAATTCCAATTACTGCGATCCACCAATCTGTTGTAGAAGTAGAATGCCAGTGCAAAGAACAAAGGTGGGGTGCGCCAATTTTTGCTAACTCACCAATCCACGAAAAGATTGTTACATTGAGCGATTGCAAAAACAAATGTCAGATTGATCATCCAAACCCATATGTCTACCAACACTGAGATAACTAGCTTCTAAGGAGAGATTGCTAATAACAGAAATAAAAGTAATATTAGTATTATTTAGCGAATGCAGCAGGCAGACCAGGTACGCTAAACAAGAAATGTATTAGTAGTCATTCTCTTCTGACAAATGATAATCTATAGTCTTCAACACACAGCGTGGTAAACAGCAATCCATCGATGACAACTAGCAAGAAAAGCACACATAACAGCTCTGCTGCTCAAGACATGTTTTGTCAGTTGAAATCTTGTCAAAAAGGTGCACAAATAGAATAATCAAGTACAGTCAATGTCATTGCAATTGCTGCTAATAAATAGGCCGTATCACTTGCTGTTAGACGCCTGCTGGACAGCTTCCTGTTAGTGGCCTGTTCTTGCAACGTCTCTATGGCATCGTTTCTGTACATATTCGCAGTGTATGTGACCTTAAGTAGTGTTTCACTTTCTATAGCAAAGTTTAAATCACAACTTCACATGCCGGGTGCACTTTCTGATTTATATGTATTACAAGCAAACAGCAAGTGAGATCTTACAGCCCTATATGCAGATGTGCTGCACAAAATACTACTGCATACAAACAATTCTCATTTCAAAGAAACCAAATATCGTACATCATTTGCATAATGTTAAATGATAATGTCACATAATTCCCACAACACGAGGAAACTGTAAACCTTGTATTTCATCTTTGGACACGAGTGAATATAGAAGCCGAGGTAGTAATACGCTATCTGTGGAACACTTCTACTGAGCTGTCGAGTGAACGACAGTTCCCTGTACAGTCAAGCAAACACACACTGTCAATTTGTAATAACATAAACTGAACCACTTTTTGACTTCTCTATCTTTACCACACACTCTAGACTTAGTTTCAACAACACAAACGTATATTCCCAACATCCGGTCTCAAGTAACTGAAATCTTCTTAGACAACTCTCAAGACACGAATTAAAACTAGGAAATTAACATATATTTTATATATGTTTTTAGTTTTGGAAATTAAGTATTAGTTTTCAGTTATATTTTGACAGAAATTTAAAAAAAATAATACTACAAGTGTGATTCTAGCTTAACTGTAGCTCAGCAAGCATCAGAGCACTGAAGACACGAGTTGTACAGTGTTTACCAAAACTGTGTCTCGATTAAAACAATTTTTTCGCAAAAGACGAATAAAACATGAAATGAAAAAAAACAACAATTGCGAGAACACAGCAAGCCAACACACCAAGATTATTAGAAGGAGTCCAAGCAGATTTAGACAGATCAAACACTGCACAGTAGCATCTCTAACAGCACTGTATCAAACAGTGCACAGTAGCATCTCTAACAGCACTGTGTATACTAGAATACTAGAGCAGCTACATTCAGATGCAGACACTGATGCCTGACGTCAACTCTCACCTTTCACCTGAGGGTCAATAAAGTCTGATGGACTGTCATGGACCGTATCTACACTCACCTTGGTATTGGCACAGCATGGACGGACAGACGGACAGACAGACAGACAGATATGAAACTCACAGATACAACTGAACACTGCACCAACTACACAAGGTTGCCGCCGGTGAACGTAACAAGATATAAAGCAACACAGACGGCAAAAGAACATACCTTAGAGCAGAGTATGTTCCGAGAGAAAGAAACGCGTAGTCGGGATCATAATAGAAGTACACTGACGAGACGCAGTGAGGCAAAATATCAATAACTCCAACGGCGATGATCTTGCCATCAAGAATGTAGTGCTGGTGAAACGATCCGTATCCATCAGCAGCAGCATCACTTGCATCACTCTCCTTCACACACACACACACACACATACGATAGCAATCTAGCAGTGTCTGATATTAATTTCACATACACACTAACAAACAGTGTTGCATCAACTATCAGAGCAGACGACATACAACTTACTGCTTAAAAATTACTCATATACAAATGAAAATACTGTTGCAAAACTTTGCTTAAGTAAAGGCAATAAATATTAATGGTGCAAAAGTACTTTCAAAGCGTTGTTTAAACATAACAACTAGCAGTTGTTACTGGGACTCACTGTGTGACTAACGACATAAACAGTTACACATACATTTCCACGTAGTACCGCCACCCACAAATATTATATCAAAAGCAGCAAACACAAACTGTGCATAGAGGCGTGTCAACAAGAAAACCACTGAAGGTCGACTTGGTGCAGTCTAGCGCAGTTTCATTGTGGACAGTCATCTGATACTTCTTGAACACAGCGTACGACTCGTTGTATGATAACAAAATGTTGGACATCAATTTCACCTGCCAACAACAGATAAAAACATCACACGATGATAACTGACGAGCAGTTTGTACCTCAGTGAGTGGCGAGTCGACCAGGAACCGAGTATACTGGCGCTCAGTGGGCTTGCTCGGAGGATCCTGGTGCACTGTCGTCTGATACTTATGATATACTCTGTGTGACACAGAAAATGTCTCATCAAACTCATGACTTGGAGGGTGTGATCGCACCAGTCGCAGCTACACAACCAGTGACAAACACATCCTTCAGATTACATATACCAACCACACTCACCATTTCATCACCGTGTCATTTTGTTTAAAATCATTTTATTTGCAATGTCCATAATCTTTTGTGGTTGGTATAATTATTTTTAGAATGTTCAGTGCACTACGATTGCAGTTGCTTTAATAAATCTGGGCGCGACTCCACATGCTCAACGACGTATCTAATTATTGCTGGTGTAATGCATGTGATTTTTAGCGCGAGATGTAATGTATACATCTCACGACGCTAATGCTACGATGTCAGTGTCCGTCTGTCTGTTTGTGACGGAAGTGCATTGGCGCATTATAGCTAATTTACGTTTCAAATTCCAATCCAAATTTACAGCGCATTGTCATCGTGGGGAGGGGTCATCTCAACAACAACATCTTGCACTATGCTAGTCACTGCTAGGCCCTGTTGTTTATTACTTATTAACCCTGCATCTTATAATTTCTCAACATAATGGCATGCTTTCATGGTGCATCTATCTATTATGAGTTGTACATGAATTTTCTATCACATCTACAATGGTCAAAAAAATGCAGTGATTTTTTGCCGATACTCTACAATACCACATTAATGTACCATAACAAGTATATGTACTTTCCTTAATCTATTAAATTATTTATTTGTCTCAGCCAAATCACACAGCTTATTTTGTGCTATGCATGATAATACACAGACAGAAAACCTTCTCTTGAACTGTGCACTAACAGCATATCTGAGTTGCATCAAGTCAGTTTTCTATTAGCAAAGAATAATTAAATATTTCATCCACTTACCTCTAGCTTATGAAGTGGGTTCTCAGAAACATCATTGAGATAATCTTCTAGTGATTTGGGTTCATGCTTCTTCTTAGCCTGCATCATTAAAAAAACTAAATGCATAATATAGACAGTTAATGTATATCAGTGATAATGTATACTTACTATAATGTACTTCATTACTTGACTAATTAATTAATTATGATAGGTATCTGAAAAGAAAAAGATACTAAAGGTAGAGAAGAAGGTGGGGAAGTGACGGGATAAGGGGGGGATTGCCCCGGGCCCACACGGGGCCCTCTTTCCCAGGACAATGTGGGATAGCTGGCACAAAAAGTGTAAACCATTCTGGATTCTAATAGTAACAAAAGATGAAGAAACAATGCTATCAGCTGAACTATATACAAATATCTTGCCTAAGTTTCACTTCTGACAGCACGTCAGCATTGTACAAACCAGATACTCTTTCAACAAACAGCATCAAAGCACAAACCTCATCTAAATTTGATCCATAATGTGGAATAAAAAAAATTGTCAAAAAAACTCACAAATCATCTGTAAATACATGTTCAAAGACTTAATTCAGTAGAAATAAATTTTCAAGAACAATGTAATGCTGGTATGAGGAAATATTACTCACTGGAATTGTTTGAGAATCTTTCGCAGTAATATCTTGAGACTTTTTTGCAAGTTTTCTCTCCAGACGAAGTTGTTTAGCTTTCTTGGGTGGCGGCTTTGACGGATCAAGTCCTACGCCTGAAATATCAGTAGTAGCGTGAAACACAATGCAGTGTTTGTGTGGTCAACAGTAACAGTCACAAGTAAACATTGTACAGTGGCCACTGCATCAGCTCAACCCATCATTCAAAAATGCTTAAAAGAATTTTAACTAAAAAACTGATAAACCCATACACAAAAGACACATTCAGTAAACTGACAAGAAAAACATAACATCTGAACTTTACGCTAACATTCCTGAATTGTAAATACATCACAGTAAATACAACTAATCCAGTGAAATTTTAACTACAATATTCAAAAGCGTTCATGATAGTAACTACAACAAATATATTTTAGTTGACGAATGACACTGAGACTGATGACAAACCGAAACTCAAATGACGTGTTCAATAACTACAACAACAACTGGCACCATTAGTACATATGGCAACCTGCGCTGGAATGCACAGCAAGTTAAAGACACGGTTTTGATGCAACAAATTTCTGCTGAAAGAATTCAACTATCCCTTGCAGATGCCAACTAGTACATTTGTGTTAGAGAAAAAACATTAAAGTTCTCAGGCGTCATGATGCTATCTGCACTGTCACCATACTCTACGATTAACACAGATAATGACACAATTTAATTTATGCAAAAAAAATATTGAAACACAAACCGGGTTTTGGAATTTTGTGCACTGCTTTCTTATGACATGCAGAAGATGACACGGTCTTTGTCGACTGTGAAGTTGCTGCAGCTGTCACATTCACAGCACTTGTACAACTCGCTCCTCCCTGCCGTTTAATATCATCCACCATCATCCGGCAGCCAGCGGCAGCTGCAGCAGCAGCAGCAGCAGCAGTGGCTGGTGTCTCTTCACGGCCGTGCCGCTCAGGCTCAGCTGACGTCACCGTTCGGCACTCACCACAGCTCAGGTATCTGTTCACTTGCTTTATGACTTTCTTCTGTGACTTGGTGAGATGCAGATCGGCCACTTTACACCGTATTGGATACTGCGGGCAGCACGTCACGTTCATCGTTGGCTTGTAAACGTACTTGCCGCTTCTAAAACATGCACATTTTAGTGCATGTTGTAGAAGTTTAGTGCAACATGTTTAGTGCATCTTGTCATTTTTTGATACCTGCAAGTTATACTGCAGTTAAAATTTGTTAAATTTTATTAGAAAAATTTATTTCAAATAGAAAGTTACAAATATTATATTAGTGGACATTTACTAAAAGTTGTCAAAATATGTTGAACAATAATGTTCATAACACAGCAAGACTAAACATACACCTAAAATTTAATAAATTGAGATACCATATCTGGCTCAAAAGCAGTTGCATGTTATGAACACATACAAACTTAGAAGATCATTACACATAACAACAAAGGCTTTAATATTAAAGAGAGTACTTCAATTTGCTAGTGTTATGGAGTCACTGCCAACAAGACTGAAGTGGCGTGATGCTCTCTGCTGGGACATCATGAGCACTTATCAAACTGTGCCCCGCCTCCGCAGCTTGGAAGTTAATCTCACAGAAAGAATAGCATCCTATCACCGGGATCATGATCTACACAACTGTCGACTTGTGATAGCACCCTGCACCTGGTCGGTACTGTTATTAAGAACGAAGCAATATTCACCGTCTCCAGCCTCTGTCGATCAGATCTTGATAGTCGTCCACTGTCATACAGTGTGCCCACATACCTAGCAACAAATCATCACTGTCAACTATTCACTCAAGAATATTAAAACAGGGCATAAAAGCCTAAAAACACTATGCAACAGTCAGTGTGCCACGTGCTTTAAATCTATGACAGGACTACAGCATCAGCATTTACAAGTGCTCTTTAGAAAACAAAATCATTTCAAATCAGTTTCTTAGTTGTAAATCATTATGGAACAACTGCTGCAAAATAAGTTTTAAAATCACCTATTACACTTCCTCCACTTATCTTAGAAGCAACTAACGTATCAACAGAAGACTTCCAGTTATTAAATTAAAAGATTTAGAATGCTGGAAATAAAGAATGACTTCATGTATGATGTAACACTCGTAATATTCTACCGATCATACCAATTAAAGTTACTTTTTTTCTCAACCTGCAAAGCATTCCTGGCAGGAAAAACAGCAGGCCAGCTAGCAGGAGCTGAAATAGACATGTGTTTTAGTCTCACTCTATTAGTGAGATAACGCTGCTTGCAGAAAATCATAAGTCAAATGCTCAGTTAATGTTGTCAATAGCAACGAACAGTAAAGTGAAGAGTATCAATGGCTGCTGAGGAGTGCTGCTGCTGCTGGTGTGAGATGCTCTCTTCTCTGTTACTTAGACAGTGAGCCCAGAGGTGCATAAACCACTGCAGTCTGTGATGCATGGCATGACCTACTGTTACCTTCCCAGCTGCAGGACAAATCTGTTGTCTGACTGGTACCATTTATACTGCCAAGTGCCAGAAGGTTGCTACCTAGCAGTGGAAGGGCTGAACGTCAAACCCACGACCTCGCGAGTCATAACTTAAGCCAAGCGCTAACCATTACTAGCAAGATACATAGAATAGATAGTCAAGCAATAAATCGGCATCAAGCACAGACAACAGACAGACCATGTGAGTAACTTGAGCTTGATGAATGACAATAGCCACAACTGTGACCAGCATGATCCACACTGAACTCAACAATACTCTGATCAGCCATTCTTACAACACCCTGTCCAACATACGTATGCTAATCACCAATTACCATTATTATTTGAACATTAGTACTTAATTATACAGAGACATATTTGTCACACAACTGCACAGACCAACCATGTGAGTACTTTGTCTCCGGTGACTGACAATAGCCACAGCGATAACCTTCATGCCCAGCAGTGTACTCAACAATAGTTTTAGTAGGAGTCATTCTTATCACAACCTGCCCATTCCAACATCTGTATACTAATTACTACTAACTTCAGCTTCATCAGCATAAACATTCATAGACGGCAAACATTACGACAGCGAAAATTGCATAAAACAACTGGTTCATGACTTCCCAACCACGGGGAAATATCCCCTACGAAAATATAAAGATTTCAGTGTAAACTTTGACCACACACTGGAAGTTAAATCAAACTGTTGGAACTGATATTTCTTAGCAGGTTCACACAAGTAATTCCCATCATAGTGCAACTGGCCAAAACATCAAAGTTGTTTTAATGCCACATCTGATATAGTACAAATTAAAGCTATTCGACCGCTTACGCGCGACACGATAAACGCCCCCTGATTACTTACAGATAATTCCAATAGACTAGTAATGGTCATTCGCAATTACCATTGGCTGAACTCAGCAAGCCGAGTCCTAATATCGACCTGCTCCGCACCACTGGTTCAAACGGGAGAGTGTAAACAATTTTCAATCTTTGACCTTGACCTAAATCCCAGGCTAGCCAAAGTCAATGTCGACCCGCATGCCAAAAATAAGGTCAAAGGTCAAATGGTTCAAACAGGAGAGCGCCCAGACAAACGGACGGACACACATGCACAACACGGACGCTAC
>Ga0209782_1000927_pt1 | contig 14243 bp, 8 predicted proteins | sample WorMetmaBAHAMAS1_FD_187390 | JGI IMG/M metagenome (GOLD analysis project Ga0209782, IMG submission 187390) | Marine gutless worms symbiont microbial communities from Max Planck institute for Marine Microbiology, Germany - Inanidrilus... | ecosystem: Host-associated > Annelida > Digestive system >...
ATATACTGTTGTGAATGAATTGTTTATTAGGTATGGATTAAGTGCTGGATTGAGCAATAGAGAAAAAAATCAAGCAAAATTTAGAATACACACGCACACGCACACACACACACACACACACACACATGCACATGCACACTGACAGATAATAAAGGAAATGATAATGTCAGCATTTTACAGTTCACTGTCATTAAATAGCATCACAAGCTCATTGTATATAGTTGAGAGTTAAGTATATTTACTCAAGCAGTGCGGCAAAAAGGATTTTGAGAACTTGGTTGTATGCTGAGTTAGAGTACAGAAGCTTTCGTAAACTAAAGACTGTCATTGGTTCGTCAATCTGGTAGAAGATAGTGAAGTAGTGAACTGCTATTGAGGACCTGTCTCTTAAACAACCTCTTACTGAACATTTCAAATATCGTCCAAGTAGCATGTTTCTGTGTCATATAGAGCCCAAAATTTCTGATGTCAGGAAGCTGGCATAATGGCATCAGTTTGTGAATAAGAAAAGATTCAGTTCAGTTTGGAAATTTGATGTTCACGCATTCTTATAGTCATGAGCACGCGTGATGATGTATGTAGGCTGTAGTTGCGGTCAGTACCATCAGTGCAGGATGTTTTTTCTATGATTATTATCAGCAATTTGAATTTGCTTTGACACTGCTGAGCGGGGGAGAGGAAGAACATCCAGTTTCTAAAATGTGCTCTTATTTTCCTTAAAGATCATCTTTTAGAAGAGAGACAAAGAAATATATCAATCAATCCAGATATGTCTGTGTGTTGTCTTCCAGCACATTGAGATTCTGTTCTGCCTCATCTGTTGGTTGTTTTGTGCACAGATGTAAAAACATTTTTTATTCTGTCACGTTTCATTTTACTTTCTAAATGTTTTTTGTTATAAAAATGTTATTATAAATGTAACTAACTCAGAGTTGTATTTTATGACATCTTGTGTAATTTACAATGTATTGCTTAATTTTCAATTATACATTCGAAGTAGATGGGCTATGCTGTATGTTATAATACAGTAAGCATAAGCAGTAATACGGCAGGCCGGTACAGAAAGTTATTAGGACTTGGTTTGTGTGATTGGTGTCAGGGTGCAGATTTCTCGACTGACCTATGCTGGGAAAGTGTTTATCATTCACTGCTACAGCATTCCATCCATGGTCAGCTACAGTTCTCTGCTGATGGTGCCTTGTTATCAACCGCGTAGCGGGGGAGATAATACGTTTGGTAGCATCCGTGTGTGTCCGTCCATTTGTCTGTGGGCGCTGTCCTGTTTGAACCGTTTGACCTTGATTTTTGGCATGATGGTTGACCTTGACCTTGGCTAGCTTGGGATTGTAGGTCAAGGTTGTAGGTCAAAGGTCAAGGTCAAACAGTGAAAATTATTTATGGACCTTTGACCTTGACTTTTGGCATGAGGGTCAACCTTGACCTTGGCTAGCCTGCAATTTAGGTTAAGGTCAAAGATCAAGGTCAAACATTGAAAATTGTTTACACTTTCCCGTTTGAACCAGTGGTGCAGAGCAGGTCAATATTAGGACTTGGCTTGCCTAGTTCAGCCAATGGTAATTGTGAATGAGCATTACCAGTCCATTGAATTGTCTGTTTGTCAGTAATCAGGGGGCGTTCAACGTGTCGCGCGTAAGCGGTCGATCAGGTTTAATTCACTCTCATGATGATGCATAGATGTGAGCTAGTTGTCTATGTGTTGATCATGACTGTGAGACCTCAAGGACCAATCAAGATGCTGTTTGGCACGGGGCAGACTCGTATCTGCCCAAGGAACCATGTATCATATGGGGTACATATGGGTGCCATCTGGCAAATATGATCGAACGATGCGTGCGTTAAGGCGCTGTAATCTGTTGCTCCTATTACTGTTGCAGCTTGTTTCATTTTGACTCCATTATGGCTGCAAGAATATGCATATGCATGTTTCAGTGCTAGTCAATGAAAATGAGCTGTTTCTCCTAGCATACTCTGCAGTTCACAGTTAAAGCTGTTTGAATGTAGGCCTGCAGTGCTGTGATTGGTCGCTGAGCTAGATCAACGTTTACTTGAATATTCAAACTAGTCTGCCATGAATAATTAAGCAGCCAAAACACTTTATAAGTGGACTAAATTTATGGTATAACTTTTCGTCATCTCAGGTACCTGATTTGCTAAGTAGACCATAGATAGAACTTTAATATTATCTCGTTATCACTGTGCTTCTCAGTTATGGTACAAGTTAATGAAGGATGTCGCATACCCACATCTTTGGTGGCGGATTGCCAAGTGGATAGTGCGTTTGACTCATGTTTGAAAGACACAGGTTTGAATACCACTAAAGACAGTCACTATGTAACAACTGTGGGCAAGTATTCACACCTGCTGTGCTAGCGGAGCAGAAGGCCAGTTTAACCAGCTGACACCTAGTATAGCTGGCACTCCTGTAGCGGCTCTCAGCAAGTCGTTTACCTGCATTGGCTCAGGTCTACTCAGCTTTTCATCCTTAACTGGTGGATAAATCAAGTACCAGCCATAACAACGGCCATGGTAAGGGCAGGAGATGCTGCCTCTGCCAGGTAACTGCGTGATTTCATGTGGCGTGCAGGCTCCCGTAGCGGTGCAGTGCTTATAGCACAAACCGCTTTACCATTAATCCACAAGTGGTACGAGCTGTACCTGCCTTTGTCCCTCATCTATGGAGTGTTACCGCTGTTTGTGGCTGGTATGGTAGTTGTTTCCTGTCCAGCCAAGGATAGGAGGCTTGGTCTGAATGGGTACTTACATACTAAGATGGTGTGACTGTGAATGGGTTACCTGTCTCAGTACTAACCAGGCTCGATGTAGAGCAACTTTATTGCCATGCCCAATGTTGTTACCACTGTTCATGCCGTCATGTACAATGCTAGCTGTTGTGTGCTTTAAAAAGCTGCAAGTTTTCAGTTGCTTGGTAAACAATATCATTTGTAGCCAAGGAAACATTCCAAGCACCTGTTTAGATGCTCGTCATTGAGTGCTAGCAGAAATCTGTGGCTCTACGCCGAGGACCAGAAACATTTCTTCAGGTGAACTGCATTCCTCTCTGGTGTCTGGTTTATGTTGCACGTTGAAGTAATATTTCTGGACTTTTAAAACTTTTAATTGATGATTTCACCACCATAGCTGATTTTCCACAAACGTTACACATTCTGTAGAGATGGGCAAGGTACAGCCTTCTTGCATTTAGTTGCAGTGCACTGTGTACGTCATGCTCTAGTAACAACAGTTTACTTATTACACCGTTATTTTGTTTGTAAAAACAATTTGCTCGACGAAATAACATGCTGGCGGCTTATGCAAAAAGCAATAACCATATGTACCTTTATTGCCATAGTGTATTAACATTTTTGGCAAACAGTCTATTTCAGTACTGGTAATACTGATCCACAGAGACTGTAGTACTTGTATTTCTGTTAAAGTTAACATAGGCTTAAATTGGTTTATTTTTGGGAGGGAGGGGGTTTGGTATGTTACAGTGTTGGTAATTCTACGTTTGGTATGTCAGTATCACAGAAAAGTGATTGGTGGGAATGAGCATTTTGTGGAGGCCTGCTTCTATCCTTTTAAAGGTCTCAGGTAACTAAGAATAAGTGATGGCTGTTGAAATGATCGTTGTTTTTTTTTCAGCTTGAAATCAGCAGTTAACGTACCGAAAGTCACTTCCGGTGGATTGTTCAGAAGGCATTCCACATACAGATTTAGGTATTTTTATTTATTATCTTTTATATTGCTGGTATTGTTTTTTTTAAATCCATGCTCTCTGCTTTTGTGTTTTCTGCACTGCACTAACAGTTGGTGCAAAAATTTATTGTTCAATTATGAAGAGAATTGTGTTAGTCATGAAGGCATTATATTTCTTCTCTGGGGTTGGTAGCAGAGAACAGTAAAATGATTTCCAGTTGAGGACATTGTAGAATTAGTTAATTCTGTGATTGACAGTTGAGCAATGCATCATCAAATATGTTATCGTTTCGAGTTAGTTATTTAGTGAATTTAGATGTAGTGAAATACAAAGGTTTGTTGATACACATGTGTCGGTCAATGAACTCATATTAATATAATAATAAGGGCTGTGGATGCTGAAATAGCTGCATATATTCTGGCACTCTTCACAAAAGAACTTGCTGTGACATTTGTGCCGCTGCACGTTAGGCAAAACAGCACAGATTGATGCATTATAGTTTGAAATAGGGGACGGAGACTCAGTGATACTTTATTGTGGGAATGGTGATGACATTTGTAACATGAAGAAGCACAATTATCTACATCTTTACCTGCAGTGTATAGTGAAATTATGAATAGTTTTCAACATTGTTGTTTTTGTGGATTATGATTCTGCTGACTTTAATGGCTTATTACTCGTCAGCACTGCCACCAAGACCTAAGGTCACTGTAGAACACAATAAGAAGTAATACTTTGCCAGTCAAAAGCAACCATGAGCATGCTGCTGTGATGACCAGAAGTGGTCAAAATCATTATTAGCACCTGTTAGACTCGGAACTGCAATAGTGCTTATTGTGTACATTCTCGTCTTAATTTGCAGTCAAGTGTAGAGCTCATGTTTTAAGTAAGTAAGAGTATTTCTGTGTGGCGATAATCAACAAGTCACAAATCGCCGTGGTCTCATAGCCAGAGAAAATGAGTCTTTAAATGCCATTTGATTTGCTTAAGAGAGTCACATTGTTGCATTCAACTGGCAGAGAATTCCATACTCGTGGTCTGGCAGCAGCAAAACACCGATCTCTGTAAGTATTGCATTTTGTCTGTGCTTAGCGGCTGCTGTGAACATGAAGCCTTCACAGAAAGTATCAACATCAGTAGAATGCCGCCGACTGTCAGAAGGTCGCAGTCTATTTGTTTATTATTTGATGGTTTGACAGTATTACTGCCATTTGGTGCATTTGACTTTATGATGTTTTCTTGTCTTATTGATTGATTAAGTTAAGGTTTAACGTCCCACTTGACACTAAATAGGACATATCGGAGACGCTCTTTCCAGCCAATCTCGTGGCTAGTACTGTAAAATGACGGCTCTCTGATAACTCTTTTAAAATTGATTTATGGACGTAGGAACACACTAGTTCAAGGACCGAGTTATACAAGTAAGTAAGTAAGTAAGTAACTGTTATCTATAAATGTATACAGTGGTCAGCAAAAGTCGATCTGAGGCACAAGAAGAAAGATGCCTATATAAGTGGGTTGAAAGGCCTGCTGCTGTACACATAGTTATAATTGCACACTGGCCGTTCTCCACGGCTTGCACCTACAGCACTTGCAACCCATGGCTATCCCTGTGTGCGTATATGGAGCAGGAATGATTAATAGCTGCAGCAAGCTTGGTGGTCTGTGCCTTCACCATGAGAACAGCCATACTTGCCTGCAGCCTAGCTGGGACGCTAGCACATGTTGGGCTGGGCAGTGGGCATTGCAGACTGTGCAGCTTTTTCTAATAAAATGGCTAGCAACCTCCACTACAAGCCATGTCCTGTGTTATTCTTGTCTGTTTGAAAGTATAAAAGATTATAATAGAGTTTGCCTGTGAAATAATGGACATCTGTAGTATGATGCAGTCACTGCTTTTATTTTGAAAGTTTTATACATTGATGCTGCTGTGTTTTCAGATCAACATGTAGCTTGCAATGCGACCAATCAGGTGGTACTTTGCCGCGTTCATGTGATCCGTCAGCTGGTACCTTGCTACGTTCATCATGTTTCACATCACACATCGGATATCTGCCTAAGCCCAGCTTTTCACAATGTTCGTTTCTCATGCTGTGTCTCAGCCACAGTTTTGCCAATGAGCACATTTGGCTAACTTTGGGGGGGGGGATTTGTTATCAGATAAATAATTTTAATTTTCATTTGTCGGAGTCCGTGCTTTCAGTGTGAGCCAGTTTAGTTCCATCTTGCATATTAATAAACCTGTTGCTCTTATCTCACAGATTGTTGCCACTGTTTTGGATATTTTGTTTTTGGGTTTTTCAGCCGAATCTGAACTGACTATAGAAAGTTGTCCAGATAAACAAAACATGAGTGTATGTGAATGCTTGGTCAGCTGCATAATGTCACAGTACTGCTGTTATTAGCACTGTGGAGCCTGTAGTCTTCTGATTGTTTCAGACTTCATCATTTTAACTCACATTCAGAGTTTCAAATCCACTGACGGTGAGGAACAGATTAGTAGAGTATATAATGTCAGGAAAAGAGATTGAGAACAGATGAGATAAAATTATTATTTTTATTAGGCCTCGTTGGCGCTCTCTATAGAGCAAAAGTGCCCTATACTCATCCAACATTCCCTCCAACCATCTGTTGGTCTGTCTGTCTGTCTGCCCGCTGCATTGTGGCAAAATGGCTGATTGGATATGGATGCGGTTAGGATGGTAGGTCAGATAGGTCCAGCGATGAGGCAGGTAGTTGGGTTTGGGGATCGGTCCACGGGAAGGGGTAATTTGGGAGAGGACAAATGTGGGGTGCTCCATTGTAACCAATGGGGAGTTTGTGGCATCACAGCCCCATTCCAAATCACTTTGGGATTTCTCGTTATTATTATTATTTTTTTTTATTATTAAGTACATTTATAGAGCACACTTTCGCAGGATATCACAAATGCGCTAAGTTATTTCTGAAGTTATATTCGCCGGCAGATTGTTCCCAAGAGTCGGGCCTGTGACTAGTAGAAAGGTCTGGCTGCCACAGGGCTGTGACTAATTAATGCATCGGCTCATTGGCCTGCAGGCCTCCATCGGCCCAACAGAGATAGGAAATCATTTACTGAAGTTACTTTCTTACAGTTTGACGTCATTTACTGGACCGCATCTTTAGTTCTGGTTGTGAACGGTGTAGTTTGTGAGCAAAAATAACAAGAAGCATTTGAAAAATGTTGGGCCCATTCGCCACTGCGAGCCGCCGCATTGCCATTCACCAGGTGTCGCTACTGTTGCACGCCACCACTGTCGCACGCCGCCTGCGCATCAGTGTCCACAACGACAACGACAATGCGTGACAGGGGACCGCTATGGCCCCATAGAATGGGCCCAATTATGGTTGAGACTTATGGAGCATGGATCTGTTAGGGTCAGTAGGGTTAGGGTTAGTTGTTGGATAATATAGAGCAATAGAAGCCGGTAGGAAGATAGGCTGACGGAGATGGAAATGATGCTGAACAGCGCATCAGGGGCGGAGCCAGAGAGTGAACGGGCCAATCACTGAGAGTGGGTGTGTAAAGTTGTATGGTTGAGGTGCGTGATGCAGTGTGAGTTGCGATGTGAAATGTGTTGATATATGATTGTGTGTCAAGTGGAGTGTACAGAATAAACAAATTATAAACTGGCCAACACGAATAGTTTTGCACATAGTGTGATCTTTAGACATATTGTAGCAGCGTGCTGAGTTGTTTTGTGAATGATAACAGTTATGGAGAACAACGTTGCACATCTCTGCCCGTCCGAGCCTTTGCCCGGTACACTTCCATGTGACCTTGATCTCGTCATGACCGCCAGTGACTCGATACCAGAAGAACTGGCGGTGGTTAAAGAGTTTGGAGATTCCTCGTACGAGTCGGCGGAGGACATTCCTAATGGATCTGCAGACATCAAAAGCGACACGTCTTTGAATGATCTGGTTGTAAAACCTTCACAGAAAAGTGTCAAGTCAGGTTTTGTGTCGGAGAAATTACCTCATGTCTGGAAACTGTTGATTAGCCTTGCTGTCTCTGTTATGTTTTTAGTGATCACCGTTGCTGTATACAGTGATGTCTACAACGATGTCTTTTTATACATTCAGCAGTATTTCATGCCGGAAAATGAAGTCGTCTCTTTTGTTGCCACCGAGAATCATCTGAGTGTTTCAAACAGTTCTGTTGCCATCGAGAACATTTCAAACAGTTCTCTGTGAAGTTTGTTTGTTGTAAAGCCGTCTCCGCACATGTACAATAAAATAAAAATAAATGCATGAATAAGCCTGACACCAAGAACAACAACATGACTGGCTGCAGCAACTTTGTTTATGGATTTTTTGTTGCTTGCATAAAAATGATGTTGCAACAAATATTTACTTTATTTCAGCATTTATTTTATTTTATTTTACATGTGTGGATAGCTTTAGTCATGCCAGTCTTGACTGTGCTGTGAGTTTTGAATATTTTGCTGTGGCCATTAGAATGGTGTCTTAGTTATAAAAAGTTCATGAACCACTCTAAGCTTTAGTTGCTGTTTATGAGTAAAGTTATTTTAAAACTGTCGGACCCTTTAAATTTCTTACTGAGTTGCTCTCATTGTCAGAACTGAGAAATCACTGTCATGAAACAAGTATAGCTTATTGCTTTATCTGCTTTGATGCCAATTTTATATTTTTTTGCTGTAATTTGTTGATTTAGTTTACTTAATTTAATTGGCTGTTTGTAAAGTTGATAACATGTCATCAGAATTGTTCTAAACCACTGTGTAATATTGTATTATGTCGTTTGTACAGTGGTGGTGCTGTTTTGAAATGTTGGAGTAGATTACTGAGATAGTCTTTTTGATCTATGTACGATCTCTTAAACTCAACACAGTTGGTCCAATTTGATCTTACTTTCTTTCAATCCTATGAACGTGAGCAATGTTGCCGAGATAAATAAAAGTTATTTTAGTGTATATTTTGGTGTCTGTGACATTTAGTCTGAATATTTCTAGATGCTTATTTAGAATAAATGTTGTAAACAGCAAAATATACATTGAAATTTGCTCTTTGCTTGCCTCTGTTCTTCAGTGCAGATGTGTGGCCTGATAGTGTAATGGTTAGGGCACCGGACTTGCAAATTGAATGTCACAGATTTGATTCCCGGCCGTTCCGTTTTCAGGTAACAACCTTGGACAAGTTGTTCATCTTCACACACATGTAGTGTGTCACCAAACAGTATATTTTTTTACCAGTCTCAGGGTAGTCATGCCCTGCAGCTGGGAAGGTAACCATATGGCGTCAAACTGATCAACTCAGCCTTCTACCCTCCATGGGACGGTAAAATGAGTATCAGCTTTTGGGCTGAGTAATAATAAAATGGCGATGGTGGATGTGGACGGTGGCTGGTTAACAGTGCAAGTCGGTTGGCTTGGTCCGAGTGTTGGTGGCCGTTTGGCACACCAGTCTGCATTCACCAGATGAACTCTGTCAATGCTTGATCACATAAATTTCATCCTCGTTATTATTATTCTTAAGTGGTTTATCCACCTATGGGTTCAAGGTAGGGAGATGTGCACCCTGCTTACACTCGGTGTATGGTGTGTAGTACTCTATCTGGCATTAGATTGTACAATGCAGTCTGGCACGACAGGTCGGTTGCATGGAAATGATCTAACATTACATTGCAATCTGATTACATATTAGGCAAGGACTGCAAGGCCGTAACTAGGGGGATGTTTCGGGTGTTTGAACACCCCTAAAATTTAAGGGAAAAATTTGACACACAAATTATTATTAATCACTGAATTTTCAAAACTGACCACTGGACTTAACAATAGATATTAATTTTGGCTTGGGCTTCGCCCCGGACCTCACTGAGTAGCTTAAAGCACTCCCTCATTCCCCGGGAACCCCACCCCACCTTGGCCTGTCACGCCTCTGGTTTTGGTCCTTCGCACTTCGCTGTGTTGTCCCCCAACAACCCCCAAAAACAAATCCTAGTTACAGCCTTGAAGGACTGGTAGGAATGTTTTTATTTAAACAAGTAGCATTATATATTGGGCATTGAGTTAACATTGTGTGTAAGACCATACGTTTCATTTTAAAAAATTTATTATTGTTATTTGTTATTTATTTACCCCGTGCGAGTGCTGGGGCATAATGTGCTTTAGAAACATTGTAGATTTTGGCACTGTATAGATTATTTGTCTGTTTACCTTATCACTTGCTACCTTTTCTCTTGCTTTTTCCTTGCTTATTTACTTTTCCTTTATCTTTTCCAGGCCGGATGTCATAAGAGGCAACTAACCCTGGGTTGTAATTTGTCTCAGTTTATTTTATGTTGTATTTTTGTGTTTGATGATTTGTAGTTCATTGATTTAGTGGTTGTAGATTTAGTTTTGTGTTAGTCTAGGCTTATTTATTGCTTTTAGTTTTTTTCTCACAGATTTGATTTTCTCAGAAGTTGCCAAGAGATTGGCTAGGACGAGCATCTCTGATATGATCTAGTGTTGAATGGGACATTAAACCTTAACTTAATCAATCAATATATTTTTTTCTTAAAATTTTTTCACTGTGTTATAAAAATGAAGAATGACCCGTTTACAGTAGTAAAGTTGGTCTTTCTTCAAATAGTACTGCAGATTATCTTTCATTTTTCTTCAGTTTTACTGCTTGATGCTGTGGCAGGTTGCAGCATGTGCTATTGTAGTTCTGTCACATGTGAACTCTGACAAAATGGCTGAACATATTGTCGGTTTTTACCACTGCCTAGTAACTCCTGTCCACCGTATTTGTATAGTGATATCATGGCAACATTCTAGTGGAGTTACTAGAAGTCAGATAGATTGACCAATGAGTAAACTCTCGTGGATTTGTTGAAAGACAGAGATGGATAGATTAACGGATTAGTTGTTTAATTGTATGTTTATGATGGCATTGATGCCGGTGACGAGTGATCTTTGAGTACCATTCCACCTGTTTACCATACAGGCAAGAATTCTGTCAGTTTCTGTGTAAAAACGGCTGAAATTATTGAGCTTGATGTCATTTTAACCTATATGGATCTAAACAGGAAGTTCAACCTGTGACAGTTTCTTTTTGCATTTACACAAATGCCTGTATATGGGCTTTAATGAGTGGACTGTACACTTTACCATTTACCTTGTCACTGTATCATAGGGCAAGTTTATCAACTTACAGGGTGCTACAGCTGCATTGAAACTGCTGGTTTATGGCTATACACATATAGCAGTAGTTATGTACCAAATGTTCTCTTAGTAAGTATCTTATCGTACAGTATAACTTGCACTGGTACATGTAATATTTGCATTAATACATTATGCACGATCATCATCGATATTATATTATACATGTGTCTAGGTTTTATTGCTTTGCTTTCACTGCTGAAACATCTCATGAACTTGATCATATTTGTAGCATTCCAACTTATGCTGATTGCTTGCGGTATTTTCTCATTATTCTGCAAATGCACCTTGCTGTTACTGTATGCAAGTGGTTTAAGCCGAGTTCTGTGTCCGCTCTATCTGTCTATCCATTGGTAACAACCATGAAGTCTGGAAAAATGGCTGACTCGATCAAGATGCCATTTGTTGTGGTGGGTCGGGTGGGCCTCAGGTAACTTGTCGTCCAGATCTCCCCCATAGGAAGGGCAGATTTTTGGATAGAACAGGACAGTCCGATGTAAGATGTAAGGATAAGAATGCAGCCGTCAAAAATGGTTGAACTGATTGAGCTGCCTGGATGGTGAGTTGGATGGGCCCAAGGAATCGTATATTAGATAGACGGTTCACACTGGTGCCACCTGGCAAATATGGTTGTATTATTGTGTGTGGTGGTTATGAGTGAGTCTGCCACCAGCGCTGGTGATGTGGCCTCTTACTAAATTACTTTATGACGTCTTGTTTTATCATTATTCTGCAAATGCACCTTGCAATATTAGCAAGTGTTGTAGATGTATGCATTTCAATACATTTTACGAGTAACTTTGTGAAAGTTCTGTCACTGATTTTTGAGTGTCATATGTGCAGTTGTACTTACATACATTACGGTATTTGTGTGTCAACTTATATACAACTATGTAAAACTCTTTCACGTATGTAATGCTGCTGCTGCTTGTTAAATTTCATAAATTAGTTAAGGTTGGGCCACTTGCAAGCCTTTTTTGCTGTTATATAGTATATTATTAATTTATACAAGTTATGACTGATATTTAAACAAATAAATGTAAAAAAATTGCTGCTTATATAGATATGGATTAGCATAATAACGTGAATAATCTGTGCAAATCAAATACTTATCCGCCAACACACTTTTATATTGCATGTCTATAATTACACACATACATGTCTTTAAAAATACACGTGTACTAAAGTTGACATATGAAAAAGAAATAAAACGAAACCAGAACGTGTTAGGTTCTAAAGCATGCATGTAATGTATGGTACACAAAATGCAGCATACAGTGTATAAGTTAACGACAGTCTTGGGTCAATCTGAAGCCAGTTAAACTTTAAAGCAGTTCTTTAGCTTGTTAATTTATTAAGCCAGTACCCTGGTAATTTAACAGCTGCAGCAAAGTTAAGGTGAAGAAAACAAGGACTAAATTGACAGCACTTACTAAAAGTTATCAAATTGAAAAAAAACAATAGTAATAAGGAAAAAATCACGAACAAAAATCATCAGCTATTTTGCATTTAAAATGTTCACTAATTTAGGCAACATTCACAGAAGCTAAGTATCTACACAAAACTGATGTCTAGAGCCATAACATAAGGCACATCCCAACCACTTGAGTGGTCATTTGCCACATTTAAATAATTATCCACCATATTTCTCAAATAAACAAGAAACCATCTCAGACTCATGCAGCAGAAATCTTTTCCACATACCATGCTTAAAAAGTGTCAAGGGAAGGTGTCCATAAAATCAACAAGAAGTTCCAACAATATCAACCACAAAATGGAATTCCATTACATGACCAGTTGTCAACCAGTCATAACAAAGAACAGATTTTGAACAGCTGTGCAAAGTAGTATAGTCTTCATATACATAGTTTTTCAACTTCTCTGTTCAATATACAAGTAATCAGACTGAAGAAAACTTAGGGCGGGTTGCACCAACCTCACTTAAATCGTCACTTAGCTAATGGCCACTTAACTTTAAGTAGTCATTAAATCGCCAATTATATCTCTATTTAATTAGCAGTTAAGTGGCGATGGTGCAATATGTTTATACTACTCTCCACTTAAGTCCGAGTTAATTGGAGATTTAAGGACTACTTAAGTTAAGTATGGATGGTGCAACCCGACCTTAGTATTAATGTATTATAAAAATATTATTTATAGCAAAGTACAGATTCTAAGCTCAGCTTAAAAGTCTACAGCTTTTCCTCTTGTTCATATGTTTACTAACTGCACGTTACATCACCACAGTGGAATGAAGGAATGTTCACATCACTCATCTCATCTCATTTGACCTCATTTCATCTTGACTAAGGTCGGGTTGCACCATCCATACTTAAGTTAAGTAGTCCTTAAATCTCTATTAAGTATAGATGGTGCAACCCGACCTAAGTGGCAGTTAGTGTGCTGTGAAGTGATCCAGTTTGCTGTGGCTGCAACCAATTAGAACAAGTTAGGTTGTGCTGTCTTGACTGATTGGTTGCAGCCACGGTGAACTGGGTTGTTTCAGACTGCCACTCAGTTCAGATGAAATGAGGTCAGCTGCGGTAACATCACATCAGATAAGATGAGTGATATGACCGCTCCTTTAAGATTCCTGGTACCATGTCGTCTTCTACACACAATATCTGGTACACAGATCACGGTCCTGACGACAAGTATTTGATCAGTTGCAGCAGACACAATGGAACCAACATCAGCAGAGGCGAGACTGAAGGCAGATTTCCTCCCGAGTAGAAACTCGTACGACCATAGTAGTAATCGCCGATGATCGTATTGGACACGGTGCACGTGGGCGGATTGCTTGGGTCGGCGACCACGGTGCAGGAGCAGATAAGGCCGGTGACGAGGACGCTTCCGCGGCAACCGGGGCAGCAGTACGTAATGCTGTTCACCTTGTACACGCTCGTGCATTCGTCACAGTCCGTCTGAATTGCACAGCATGCTGCACCGGCACACACACACCATCATCAGTGCAGCACAGTTCCACACAAGGAAATCACAGACATCAAACTTTGACCCTGGTGCTGCCTTCTGGTGATTCACTTTGAGCACACACAAAAGTTGTGTATCAAATTTGTGTTCCCTACCTCTCCCTGGTGAGTTTGACCTTTTCACATCCTTGCCTGGCCAACATGTACAGCATGTCATATCCACAAAACCGGAAGTATAGGTACGTAATGTATTGCAATGTCACCACTGAAGGAACAAAGCCACAACCACAGGCAACATTTACAAAAATTTGGTGAAGTATGAACATGCAGCTTTTAAAATATGCTCACAGACAGACAGACAGACAGTCTCATTGCAATGCTTCACACACTTTTCAGCAGGAAGTAAAC
>Ga0209782_1000928_pt1 | contig 14234 bp, 12 predicted proteins | sample WorMetmaBAHAMAS1_FD_187390 | JGI IMG/M metagenome (GOLD analysis project Ga0209782, IMG submission 187390) | Marine gutless worms symbiont microbial communities from Max Planck institute for Marine Microbiology, Germany - Inanidrilus... | ecosystem: Host-associated > Annelida > Digestive system...
AACTGCAGTTTTTATCATTTATATTTGCTGTTTTATTATCAGTTACACTACATTTTATAGCACTTAGGCTAATGAGGGCCATTAGAACATTAAAATTATGGTGAAATAGGTGCAAATGTTTTTCCAGATATCATGATTTTTTTCGATTTTCCAGATGGCAATTAGCCGTCATGTTAAAGTTTGTTAGCTGTGGGGGTCTGGGGACCAAGGCACGTCACCATGCCAAATTTTGTTGAAATTTGTCCATCCATTGTGGAGATATTGTAATTTTTCGATTTTTCAGAATCGAAGAACCATGCAACCCCGCTATCTTGGATTTTGGAAATTGCAAAATTTTATTGACTAGCGGAGTCCAGAGGGCCAAGACACATCACTGTGCCGAATTTGTCTAAATCAATCAATCTTCTGCGGAAATATTGCCATCTCTCGATTTTTAAAGATGGCGGCCGTCCGCCATCTTGGATTTGTTTGGGACAAATGTGGACCATCCATGGAGAGTATTTCGTGATCCCTATCACTGTGCCAAATTTGGTCATGATCCATGCTGTAGTTTCGATAATATGTACGTTTCAATAATTGGCGTGTTTGGCTGGAAAACGCCTATTTACGCTTACAAAATTGGGTTTATGAAGCTATTTGACCCCATAAATAGGCTCCAATATCAACCAAGCCAAAAATGCAAACTCTTGCGTGAATCCGCGTCATATGAGCCATCAATAGTGAAAATCTGGCTAGCGGACACATAGCAGTAGAAAGCGTGAATCACTCTTTAGGCGATCGGTTAAGGGACGTCGATTCTGCGGGGGTCGATAATGGAGCCTTCCCATTGACTAATCAAGTAACATGCCTATATATTTCGATTTTAGTTACCGTTACATCAGAAAAAGAAATTTCACAAGCAACACACATTGTCTGCCGGGCAAGCGTGCTGGACGGACTAAAATACAAGAGAGTCTAGCACTGGCTATCATGGCGCGAGATGATCCGCCCGCAAGCAGCACGGCGAGCATCACGGCGGCCGTAGCATGGTCGCCGTGCTGGCGATCCCAATGCGCGGTAAAGTGGGATCGGAATTTGAAACCTAAATTAGCTATAATGCGCCAATGCACTTCCGTCACAGACAGACGGACAGACGGACGGACACTGGCATCATAGCATAAGCGCGAGATGTATATATTACATCTCGCGCTAATAAACTGAACTGACCTTGTATTTATTCCACGTACATTGTGTGTACAAGGATGTTTCAGTTGTAAACTGACGCTGTATCTGTCGGTTGTTTTGCGATGTACAGGGAGATTTGGTGTTCGTCAAAGGACTTCTTATTAAAGGTTTCGAAATGAGAGACAAAGTTCGCACGTATCTCAAACAGGTCCGTTTACTTACTTACTTACTCGCGCTGTGACTCCGTCATAGCACGCCACCTAATGCAATCGCCTCTGTCCGTCCGTCCGTCTCTCTGTTTCGCCCTAAATTTTGAACCGACGGACCTTTAACCTTGATCTTTTGCATGTGTATGGGTCATGACCATACCTCTCACAGGTTTTAAGGTGAAGGATTCACTCTATGAACGATCTGCTGAAATTTATTACCGCGCGACGTTATATGCTAGCGCGTATATGCCATAGTCGTCGTGTGTGTATCTGTCTGTCTGTCACACTCCGGTATTGCATCAAAACGGCTAAACTTAGAATCACGCAAACAACGGCACACGATAGTTAAGCTACTGTAGTTTTCTGTTGCCAAAGACTCGACGAAATTTTAACGGGATCGCCCCCAACTGGGGCGGCAATTGCAGTCGGGGTAGGTCTAAATAGGGGACTGTCATCAAAGAGGGAGGCGGGTGTATCGACGACCAACGGTTAATCTGTGCCTATTGTGGCGTGGCGCCATTCAAGCTTCATGTCTTCATTGTGAATTACGTCGTGCAAGTATACAAGTAACGACAAACCTGCTTCGCATTACACGTGTACCGGGACGAGATGAGATGAGGTGACATGGGATGGACGAGAGATGAATTAGATATGTGCTGGTTGCAGCTGAGGGATCTCAGACACGAAAACGTCAACCCGTTCGTCGGATTCTTCGTCGACACCGTCCACCCCGCCCTCGGTAGGAATAGCAAGTGTCACGAGGAAGTTAGCGACACCGTCCACCCCGCCCTCGTCTACGAGTACTGCACGCGACGTAGCCTCATGGTACGCCTCGTAACTTCCTCGTAGCGAGTGGCATAATTTTTATTGGATGTGATTTTACTTCCTTCATGTTTCATATCATTGTCGTTTTTTACGATTTTTTTTGATTTAATGTTAGATGTAACTTGAGATGATCTTACAGTAGAAGGGTGCAGAATGTTTAGATCCATAGTGATGGGCGGATGACCAAGCTGGCAAAAGGCAGATTTGGCAGACATTAACATTATACAATATAATTACTGTTTCGTGAGTAGCTTAGAGCAGCTGGAATGTGTGGACTGTTGCAGGACGTAATTCACAATGAAGACATCAAGCTCGACTGGGAGTTCAAACTGTCTCTACTCACCGACCTCGTCATGGTCTGACACTTACCCATATCATAGCAACTGTATTCGGCCTTCGGACCGAAACGTACGCTGGCCGCGTGACTGCTGCCCGCTGTTGAATCACTGAGTATACAGACAGTCAGACAGATGTTTGGCACTTACCGGCATGGACTTGGCCTGCGAAATACTGCCCTCGATTGCGGATCGACGTCCCACCAACCGCGTTTCACTTCTCTACAGTGATTCCTAAGCGTACGTCTGTTGACGTGCTGGAAAAAAATCCCTAAAATTAAGGCTATAATGTACTGCTAAAGGGTTAATGTAATTCGGAATTCATAAATTGAGAATGCATAAAGACACGCCACTTTAGAATGAAAACTCGTTTTATTTTATTTTTTTGTTTAGGGATTTGCCCCAACCCTAGAAAAATAGTTGACTTTTCGACTATCCGTGGTGGACAGGAGCGAGCCAACGGTCGTGGACTATCTCCAGTCGATCAAGCCAATGTCGTCTCTGATAAGAACCACATTTTATGGCCAATTCACACCGCCCGACACGACACAACTCGACCGTCGAGTAGCGTCGTGTCGGGCGGTGTGAATTGGCTATTACGCGGGGGAGTTGCGACTACTCCCCATGCATGCACCCCCGTATATCTATATCTATATGCAAGCACTGCAGCTAGGTGAGATGTGTGTGATTAATACGCGTGGTGCATCTGCGACGGACATCTAGCTGGTCGAGCGAGGTAGGCTCCATGTGTATCGATGACACGGCGCATCCACTGCCAACTGTAGCCTATGTACCGGTGTCACTTTCGTCAATTATCTCGCGCTGCCGTAATGGCTCCAGAGACTGTTGCGGTCGCTATGGCAACCCTCCTTCGCATGACGTATGAAAAAACAAGCGAGATATTTCTCAATTTCTCCAACTGCTACGGCGCCATAGCAGGCTCTATGCAGCGTGCTGCTGTTTCCTTTCAGTGCAAACATTGCATTTTATGAGCTCTCTGACGACACACAGATAGGCCTAGGTCTAGTTCTTCAATCTGATAGGCTACTGTGATAGTGAACATTGCGTTACCGTCGTCCTAACAAGCCGCTTGCATGTGCTCCATTTGTTGTCTGCGCATTATTTAGACGAGATTATGGGAAAATGAAATAAAGCAGTGAATTAGGAGAGTGTAAAATAAGCTTTGTGGAAATGCAGTCCATCAGTGATGTTCAATCTTAACTCCGTGTTTTGTTTTGCCTGCATTTTGCAGCTTTGTCGTGCGGGTGTTGTGTTGTGATTTCATCACCCGCGCTTTGTTCTAATGAATTGTGGACGTGCACATTGGCGCCACCTAGCAAATACGATTGAACGATTGTGCGCGGCGGCGACGGCGGCCATGAGTGTGTCTGCTATGCAGGGAATGAGATACCTGCAGCTGAGTCCAGTGCGCGTGCATGGCAAGCTCAAGTCGAGCAACTGTGTGATTGACAGTCGCTGGGTGCTCAAGGTCACTGACTTCGGTGTACACGGCGTCTACGAACGATATCAGACTCGACTCATTGTCGACTCTAAAGGTTCATTCACACGCCCTCCTCATCTCCCCTCTTCACGTGCATTCTATGTGTTCTGCTGCTGCTGCTGCTGCTGGCGGTACCGTGGAGACTGCTTATCATGTCTGTCCGTCTGGCGCATATTTCATTCCACTCGCCAGGTGGTAGCACCTGACTCGACCGTGATCCAACCTGTCATACAACATTTGGATGGTCTGTACTCTGTACCCGTGCATGCGACGGTCAAACCGACTCACCATGACGCAGTACTCGACGCGGCCAGCGCATGTTCCGTCCCCATTCTACATGTTGTTGGCATAAAGCAATGCTGTGCATGATACGTCCGCCCGTCTGTTTCCTACGCCTAGCTCGATCAAAATGGCGCGTTTCAGGGCAGTTGTTACTATACAAGACTAATAGGAAACCTCATGCTGGAAGTCGAATCTACTGTTCAGCGGAGTGGCCGAAACGGAACGAACCCGTGCCGACGCCACTTCAGAAGCATTGGCCAGGTGGCTGCACTGTCGAAATGCCCGCGAAGAACTGCGACGCACGTTGTGATGGTTGTTGATAGAGTTGTTGTGGACGGCGCCGGAAGTACTTCGTAGCGACCAGCAGCTGACGACGGCAGGTGTCAACAAGGCGGACGTCTACAGCTTCGCCATCATCATGCAGGAAGTGGTCTTGCGCTGCTATCCATTCGAGATGCTCGACCGATCCTACGACGGTACGTAGGCCTACGTCTCTCATTCATTCTCAAACCCAATCACAAGTCCGTCTTGTCCCACGCCTCCTGGAAAGTCCCCATGAGTCTCGAATTTTCCGTGAAAGTTCACAGCCGTCAAACAACGGTTATCGGTTACTTCTGACGGTGCTGCTATTCTGCTACGAAACCAGAAACATGGTATCGACATGCAGACCCATACGCCTCTCATCCATCCTAGCTGTAACCCTGACCCTTCCTTTGATCTTTGACCTTTGACCTTTAACCACAGCGTCAAGGCATGCCTCGCACCTGTCATGAACGGTGTCACTACCGACTTTGGTGTTGATAGCGCAAGCCGTTTTCCTTGTATAGCACGGACACACACACGCACACATGGAGATATCAACTCACATTGCAACGCTGAAAGTCTTATCTACGCGATAACAGACGGCGACCCTTGTTTGCCTCCACGCCTTACGGTAGGGGTATTAAGCAATGCTGCGATCCGTCCGTCTGTCCGTCTGTCTGTCTGTCTCATGCCCCTAGCTTAACAACGGTGCATTTTGCGGCTATGAACACTAATAGGAAGCCCCGTGCAGCAAGTCGAAGTCACTGGTCAGCGTGGCCACGCCCTTTGTCAGTGATTCAACGAAGCATTCGCTAGGTGGCTCCACTTGTTAGCTAGTGTTGTTCGTCAGCGTAGACTCGGCCAGCTGAGATATCCAACAACTGCAGTGTGTGGGCTGCGGACTTGCAGCATTTGCACCGCATGTCTCCGTTCTCTGTGACCTCCGATATGAAGCGCCTTAGAAAAACATTTACTTACTTACTTACTTACTTACAATCGGCCTGTCGGCGTTCAAAACATACGAATTGATGTACGCTTATTGCTTATGCGAACGGCGTAGTTTTCGTGCAAAAAAAATAAATTAGGGTTAGGGTTAGGGACTAGGTTAGGGTTAGGTGTGTAGTGGTGTTGGTTGGATGGATAGATGAGTGAGTAATGCGACACATTGCAGAGATAATTCAGAAGGTCCGCAAGCCTCCGCCGCTGTGTCGTCCGTCAGTGTCACCCGGTGCTGCGCCGCCCGAATACATTCACCTCGATGAGATGACGTCGTCGAATACATTCAGCTGATGAAGCAATGCTGGTCAGAGTCACCGGACGCGCGGCCGGACTTTGACGACATCGTGCACCGCTTTAAACAGCTCAACAAGGGCAAGTGAGTACGCGTCGTCGTCTTCCTGTAGCGCCCCCTGGCGAACGTACGTCTACTGAGTGACGACACGCGTCATTGATTGATTGATTGAAGGTCTACTAAAGGTGACACTAAATATAGTCACTTTGAGGACTCTCTTGCCATCAGCCAGTCTCTTGGCTAGTAGCCTACTGGTTGACGTCGCTTGTAAACGTTTACATTACACCAATATGGCTTTCTCAGTACTAGCTGTATGAAAACATACTACTAGTTACTAATGACTTGCTTACTAAATGTGAAATTGGAACTCGACTAATGTCACCGATAATGTCCGCATATTGGACCTGGATAGTTCTAACGGCGCGTGGAGTAAAAATGGTGCGAAACGAAATATTTATAGCCATATAGTCCACTAAAAACTTAATCTACCGCTCTGAGCCAGGAACTGAAAATCGAGAAAAAGTAAGAACAAAAACGGAGCGCAGTGAACAATGTAACTAAAGGGTTAATTAAGACTGACGTGAGTAGGCTAATGATTGGCAGCGCGTGTGACTTGTGTCTGGACATCTAGGAAAGTAAACATCGTCGACACGATGTTCAAGATGCTTGAGAAGTACTCGACGGATCTGGAGGAGATCGTGAGGGTGCGAACAATTGCTCTTGAGGAGGAACGCAAAAAGACGGAGAATCTTCTCTCTCAAATGCTTCCAGCGTTCGTTCGTTTGTTCGTTTGTTCATTGGTTGCTTCAACTACACTCTCTTGTGTTTAGTGTGCATGTGTATGTATTTTAGGGCGGCCTGTCATTTAATTTTATGATTAAATACTCTATACTATAGTGTCTACGATTTTACCTCTGTGTAAACATGTGCGCTTGTCATATGTTTTATAATAAACTTACTTACTTATTTTTCTGTCACTTTCGTCGCTGATGTTCTGTATTTCCCAATTTTCCGGTCTGTTGATTACTGACCGCGTTGGCACGGGAGGTAATACAATCGCCTCTGTCCGTCCGTCTGTTTCCACTTTAACTTTTGTACCGAGTGACCTTTGACCTTGTCCTTTAGCGTTTGCATGGGTCATGACCATAGCTCTCACGGGATTGTCATTGTGACAAATTTTGTGGAGATTGGTCAAACGGTTGTTGAGATATGACAATTTATCGATGTTTCATGATTGCGGCCGTCCGCCATTTTGGATTTGTGGGATGCGAATTTGGACCACCCACGAAGAGTGCTTGATGGTCTTTATCGTGGTGCCAAATTTGGCTGGAATTGGTTTATTAGTTTCCGAAACATGACGCTGTCATTATTTGTAACGTTTGTCTTTAAATTTCTTATTTATGTTCCCGAAATTGGTTTTTGAGGGAGGATTTACCTTGGACAGCAATATTAACTACACACCAAAAGGCATCAATGGTTGCGAAAATACGTCGTTTGGGCCATTAAGCGTTAAAATTCCCCCCCCCCAAAAAAAAAAAAACTTGAGACCCGAAGAAGAAATGGATAGATAGTTAAATATGTCAACGAAAAGTCCACACGAAATATGTTTTACGCATGTGTGACTTCGTAACAGTTTAATCGATTCCAACCAAATTTTGAACATCGACTCCCTTGGGGACCTACTGGCATATTTGAAGTGACACCAAAATCGATGTAGAGGTTTTGGAGTGGTCCGAACTTCGGTAGCCCGATTGAGTTTAGCATTAGCGCTACCGCGCATACGCGTGATACAGGTCGGTAGCGCAGAGCCTGCTGACTGGACATTCGGTGGACCCGGAGTGGTATGACGAGGTGACCATCTACTTCAGCGACATCGTCGGCTTCACGACCATCTCTGCATTCAGCACTCCACTCCAGGTCGTCTCTCTCTCTCTCTCTCTGTATGTCTCTCTCTGTCTGTCTGTCTGTCTCCAGGTCGTCTCGCTACTCAACGACCTCTACACCGTCTTTGACTCCACCATCGACGACTACGACGTCTACAAGGTAGAAGTAAACGTCATTGCAAACATGCCTCACTGTCACATGCAATCACACAGTGTTACCTTCCACACGGCATGGGTGACATTCCCACCGTTACCCCCAGCCAATAAAAGCTGGTACTTGATTCAGCGACCCCGGAGGGATGCAAGGCTGAGTTGATCTAGTTTACTTCTTTACATAGTGAGGTGGTATAGCCGCCCAAAGTCGGTCACCCAACCCATCCCAGTACTAACCGGACTCAACGTTGAGTAACTTCGTTCATGCAACGAACGAAGCTATCGTTACGGCCAAGTCGCCAGTCACGGTCACTCACTGACCTTGCGATCTACGCCTATTTCCAATCCGTAAACCGAAAGACCGCCTTCTTAAGTCTCATATCAACACGGTTTTACGCAATTTTTTATTGATTGTACTTGGTCAACAGCGTTGTCACGACTTAAGTTCACTAAATAGCTCAAATAACTACTGCAATTCCAGGGTGGCGACTGGAAATGCGAGAGTGAAAATGTGGGAACGTCAAGGGAGGAAATGCAGTAGTGGATCTATCGGTACCGGACTGCAGGGCCATCCAGTCCAGCGAGTATGAAAGTCAGATTAACAGCCAAAGTCAAATTAACAAGTAAGTAAGTCAATCGGTCCGTTTGTAACGAACGAGTAGTGTGGTAAAACGGCTGACTCAATCGAGATGCCGTTTAGGGTTGTAGGTGTGGACCCAAAGTACCGTGTACTAGACGGGGTCCAGATCCCACTCGGAAAGGGACAATTTATGGAGAAATGGGGTGGCGCAGTGTAAAACGTGGGGAGAACGTGACATCGACCGGGCAAAAACGGCTGAACCGATCAAGCTGCCATTTGGGTGATGAGTGGGGTGGGCCCAAGGAATCGTGTATTGGATGGGGGTCCACATTGGCGCCACCTGGCAAGTACGGTTGAAACGATTGTGCGCGGCGGCTATGAATGGGTCTGCTGCTAGGGGTGACGACGCTGCTTCTTCCCAAATTACGTTGTAATTTCATTGTGTAGAGTTTGATGGCGGGGGCGGGGCTGGCGTTGATTGACAGGTGGAGACGATAGGTGACGCGTACATGGTGTGCAGTGGTCTGCCGATACGTAACGGCGGTCGGCATGTCGGCGAGATTGGCACGATGGCACTGGACATTCTCAGCAAGTGTGGAGAGTTTCGTATCCGTCACATGCCCGACATACCGCTCAGACTGCGCATTGGCTTACACTCCGGTATGTCCTACCTCTCTGCTCCTAACTCCACCCTATAACTCTAACCCTAAACTTAAAGTTAAACCTAACCCACCCTACCAACCCTAACCCTATTAGAGCGTTTGTCAACAATTTCTGTACTCGTCTGTAGTTAGAGCATAGTTTTAACGGACATGCCATATGGATGTCGTACTCTTATATGCTACGAGCATGACGTCCGTCCGTCCGTCCGTCTGTCTGTATCGTTGGTGGATTGTGATTACATATTGCCACAAAAAGTGGAAATCGACAAAAGACAGATAGGTGTCTTGGCTGCCTGCTTGCCATGACCACGAGTATACACTAAGGAATACGAGTGGGGCACGGAAAATGTCAAGTTGGCTAGCGGCTCACATGTGACGCTATCTCAGCATCTACTGAGCATCCTGTACGTCACGTGTCTGACATTTCTTATTAAAATAACATTGTTATCATCAGTAATAACATTATAACCCTGTTGTAGGAACTAACTCCAACTTTAACAAGTTGATGTAGCGACAGCCCGCATCGTCGCGGAGCATGGATTGTTCAGTCGTATTTACCAGATGGCGCCGATAATTATCTCGATCGGTGTAGCCGTTTTCCCGGAGTTCAAGCAGGTGACTAGCACACTGACAGACCACGCTGCGTCAAGACGAGCGTACAGGACTAGCCCACCTCTAGCTAGCAGTGCGAGCGATGCTGGCTGGCTAATGAGAAGGGTCGGCGGTGTTGAGAGTGAGTGAGTGAGTGTGTGGGTGTATAAATCACAGGATCGTGTGTCGCTGGCGTCGTCGGTCTGCGCATGCCTCGATATTGTCTGTTTGGTGACACAGTCAACACTGCCAGTCGAATGGAGTCAACGGGCTTCGGTCAGTGTTCCTCTGAGTATACATGTACACTGCTGTTGATGTTAACGACACCCGAATGCCGCTAATAGTCGTTCGTTCGGCTGTCAACGCCGGCCGAAGCCAAAACACGATTTCGAGCACGCTGATGGTTGCGTTCAACTTCCTATTGGTGTTCTGCAGTGATTTTAGGTCTATAGATCGAATTATTGCCAATCAAGTTATAAGCCGTTCAAGCAAGAACAAGAGCAACAAGGCAACCGTAGGTAGCTGACTTCGCCCCCCCGGTGCCGCACTCGACCAAACACTAGTTGTCTGCCGTGCTGCCATCTTCATTGAAATATAACGTCGTGCTTGATACTGGCCCATTGGCCCCGTGCAATGAAAACACAACGTCATCCACGAAACCGGAAGAACATAACATATCGTAACGCCTTCAATGGAGGACCGAGTCATGGACACAGGCATTAAAGAATTTGGTAAAGATCGGCCTTGTTGTTTGGAGTTATATAGATATCTGTAATTAACCAAATGCACGGTAGCATAAACAAACACAAGAGCAAATAAGCAAACAAATCGACAGACAGACAGACAGACAAAAAAACTGAAATACTCATCACAACACTTGGCATCTGTCCCGGCGCGAAGTAACAGCTAGCCACAAAGTACCCATGCACAGAGTCTCATAATGAAAGAATTCTGAAAATCGGTTAAGATTTGACTATTGGCGTGAGTTTGATGTCTTCTTTTTGGGGTCGACGGTGTAGTATAGTGTAACATACTAGACTGTGTCTACAGTGTTTGTTTCTAGGCTCTCTCTGCGCATGCACTCTCCCACCTGCTGCCTGCTATGCTGCTTTCGTGACCGCGAATTTTGACCTTTGAACTTTACGTAGATAGGAACAAAATGAATGTTTGTATCAGGAGGTCTTTTATTTCAAAAGTTATTGTCCGGACAGGCAGCACAGACAGACAGACGCACACACACACCGGACCGATTGCTTTACACGGACCACAAACTGAGACGACTGCGTGCATGTGTGCACACAGCGTTCCGGATCCACATCAGCAGCGAAACGAAAGACAAACTCGACTTGCTCGGTGGATATCACACACGATATCGTGGCGAGGTAGAACTCAAGGTAACCAACAGCTTAGTCTGCCACACACATACAGTCTCGCTGCTCTAAAGGCCCGTTTCCATGCAGCCTGACGAAACGCACGCAGCGCACGCAACGTTCTATACGCAAGCACTTGTTGGTTGCGATGTGTGCGTTGCGTTGCGTCAGGTCGGAAACCGTCCTTTATTTCGCTCGTTCTGGCGGCCGGGCCTGTCAGCCGAGCGGCATATACTGTATGTTCTGCGCTGCTTTTGTTCTTTTTAACTGTCCCGATGGAGACAAATTATTTCAGAATGTGCTGGTCTGATTATCACCATATTTTCGGGACGGCGCGTCGGCATGCAGCTAGGCTAACTACATGTAGAATGAGTGATCAGTGAGTGAGTGAGTGAGTGATGTCTACTGCAGGGTAAAGGTATGCGCAAGACGTACTGGCTCGTTGGTAAAGACGGCTTTCACAAACCTCTGCCAACTCCACCTGAACAGTCCGGGTAACTGACAGACATCTCATTAGCTTTACTCTTCACATAAATTAATAGCAATTTAACTTGAATTGTCGTGATTTATAAATTAACTGACAACGTATTAATTTTCTGACTATTTATTGATCAAAGTACACCGTGGCTAATACAGATATATCAACTACTAATTAATGTGGCTGTTGATAATGAGTTAACTCGAATGCATCTGTTTGTTTAGTTTGCATCTTTATAAACTATTTTTGCTGCACCAGTAGCTACAGTAAACTTATTGCATTGACTGTTGATATTCACGTACGTTTATTTGTGTGTTTGTGTGTCTCAATGTGTGTGTGTGTGTCGTTGAACGAACGTTCCACTACTACTACTACTACTACTACACGTACACGTGTATACCGACGGACAGTGTCGACAATCACGGGTAACAACAGTTCATTAAAAGCCCGTATCATGCAGACTTGTTAATGTTAGACTCATTTCCAGTCCTCAGTTCTGCTGTGAATTAGACAAGTATCTCGTTTCAGTTCAATTTCAGACGGCAGTCATCAACTTTGCTCATAATTCCATGTATCAGCGAACACCGAGGCAACACTTGGGCCCGGGCCATGCGCTGCCGAAAAAAATATACATGTATTTTTAAATCACAGCACAGGATAAAAAGAAGGAAAACAAAAACTCCGGAAATAAGTCTGGCTGACAAGGGGAAGTTGGGAATCCATTTCCCGTTTGCTGCATGCGTCCTTGCTTTAGACAAAGCAAGCTGTATTGCTGTGTGTTTACGCAGAGATCCAGAAGGTAGAGAGAGAGAGAGAGAGCACAAGCCTCTTAGTTGTAAGCTCCTTTCACATCGGAACCGGTACGGTACGGCGCCACGCGTCGCCGGATACGGTGCCGTACGATGCCGTGCGGCGCCAGATCCGGTGTCAACGCGGCAACGCATGGCGCCGTACCGTACCGTAGCGTGCCGCGCGCTGTGCCGTAACACGCCGGATCCGGTATGAAAGAACTGTTAGTGGGCAAGTGGAGCGTAGATGTTGCGGCGCCGGCTGGAGGTGTTCACCTGTAAAACTTCGATAATTCTCTGTGAACGTACGTACAGGGTACTACATGAGTTTACACTGTAGACGCACGCACCAATTAGCAACACTGCGTGACAGACAGCAAGCTGCAGAGAATTAAGTCATCACGTAGAACGAGATATTGATAGCTGCAGCAACAACTACTGAGAAATGTCAATCAGCATTGTTGTCGTCGTCGTTATCATTGCATGTCGTTCACGACCAACAGACGCATCACCTCAACGATTATAATAACAACAATCACCGGAGAAAAATTGTTCCACAGCTACGCCATACCTCAAGACAAGTTACCTATACGATTATCAACAATATTGTGGCCCTGTAGAGCAATCGGTCGGTTATATGTGTCTGTCTGAATGTCCGCAAAATAATATTTGGACTTAATGACCTTTGGGATACACAGTTGGTCAAGTTCAAGGTCACATAGGGAATAGAGCTTTTTATGGCTAAATTATGTAAAATTGAAAAAACAGGTACGGTGCAGCGCCGACTGCGTGGTTGACATGGAAACAAGCACATGCAGCTGTACAGGAAACTAAGTAAGTAAAACGAGCCGCATGCAGCGTGATCGGTGCGACCTCGAGTGAGTGATCGTCTAGTTTACTGTTGACTAGCTGTGAGGCTTACTTGTCAGTGAAACTGGCTTGAATAAAGAGTGTGTGTGTGTATTACGGTCAAGTCGCATCGCGTCGGGCGGTGTGAATTGACTATATGTTAAACGACTGCGTGACTGATTGTTGGCTGCAGCCTTGAAGCGTACTTGGTTGATGGAGCGACTGACGTCGATCGTCGTCCCAAGTCGAGCATGACGATGACACGGCGGCGGTCGACACACAGCCCGGCGCCATGCAACAACAACATTCATTCCGCTCGACCACATTCCGGCGACGTCACTTCCACACATTGCCGTCGACAAGCCAACGACGGTTCGTCCACTCGCTAGCTGGCTAGCTAGCTAGCCAGCCACTCGCTAGCTGGCTATTTCATTTCTCGTTGATCTCACGAAAACAGCGTCATGATTCATTGCTAACTGTTATCCAACAGGTAACCCAAAATCTAACCGACTGTCCCTTTCCCCAAAGCCTACGCCCCCCTCCCCAAAAAAATACGTTCTGATCAATACTGTTAGATGACGGAATGTGAAACAGGCGAGCAAGTTTTGCTTAAGTGTGTAAAGTGTTTGACTGTCATACTTTCAATAAAAGGCTACTTACTTACTTACTATATATATAGACACAATCAAACACAAGGTTTCTTGGCTCCATGCGAGTCTGCAGCCATCGGTTCCGCCGTTTTTGCACAGTCTAACACACACAACAACGTCTATACGCCGCGACATGTCTAGCAGTAGACGGCATCTATGCACGCGGGCAAGCGATGTGGCCCAATAATAAGTGTCATTCGTCGTCGAAGTGTATGTATGTGTGTGTGTGTGTGTGTGTGCTGTTGTAGCCGAGATGACGTCTGCGCTACCAACTCGGCAAACCAGTTCACCAGATGACGTCACGCCGTCTACCATTTACG
>Ga0209782_1000929_pt1 | contig 14228 bp, 12 predicted proteins | sample WorMetmaBAHAMAS1_FD_187390 | JGI IMG/M metagenome (GOLD analysis project Ga0209782, IMG submission 187390) | Marine gutless worms symbiont microbial communities from Max Planck institute for Marine Microbiology, Germany - Inanidrilus... | ecosystem: Host-associated > Annelida > Digestive system...
GATGCTGCTTGATCCACTTGAAGAACAGTTCGACCTGCCAGCGTTGGCGGTAGATCTCGGCGATTGTGGCTGCCGGCAAGGCCAGATGATTGGTCAGAAAGACGAAGCGTTTGTCCCGCGCCTGATTGAAGAAACTGATGCGGCACAACCGCCCTGGGTAAGTCGCAGCGGTTTGTGTACCGGTCAGCCGAATCAACTGGCCGCTGCACACCCCGGCGGCTTTGTCCGACGGCCGATAGGTTTCGCACCGGCAGTAGCGGAGGTTTTTCTTGGTCCGCACCACCAGCCAGAAGGCCGGATAGCCGCGGTCATATAAGATCAGATCATTGGCCCGGGCGCGGCCCAATGCTCACCAGCAAGCACGCGCTCGCCATACAGGCGTGAGAAGCGGGCCAGCGGAACTGAGCTTCCTTCAGGTGGCGCACCGAAGGTCTCCATCACATCGATAGTATAGCAAATACAGCAGGTTACGTGTTAACTTAATGGCATTGTCCCAAACCGGGCTCGGTTCACGCATTGCTGCTCATTTCAAAGGCAAGGGCCTCGATATGGATCTGCCCGAGCTACGGGGTATCGAGGCACGCCCTGCGAGCTTCGGGGAATGATCGTTCTCGACACCAACGTGCTATCGGCCTTGATGCAATCTCAACCGGACATCAGCGTCGTTAGCTGGCTCGACCGGCAGCCTTCCGAGTCCGTATGGATCACCACGATCAATTTGTTCGAGATCCGCTACGGTTTGGCTCAATTGACACCGGGCGAACGCCGGAAAGCGCTGGAGGATACTTTCAGTGTGTTGCTGCGCGATGACCCGCAAGAGCGTGTCTTACTTTTCGATGTATCCGCGGCCGATCACGCTGCGCGATTAACCGGTGAACGGCGCCGAAGAGGCCTACCGGTAGATATCCGCGACACTCAAATTGCCGGAATCTGCGAAGCCCGTCACGCGATTCTCGCGACACGCAATACGCGCCATTTTAAGGACATCAGAACGCCCATTGCAAATCCCTGGGAGGATCGCAGACAGGACCTTGATTTTCCGGATTGAGAGGAATTCGAGATGTCCGAATTGCTTCGCAACAACCACCGATGAGAAGCAACCTCAGAGGCAGTGATTATTATTCGGTTACCCTGTATACCAAGACCACACAGGCAAGAAAATGCCCATGCGAGTTTATTCGCGTTCATTTGCGGCAAAAAAATGATTCTCATGTTATCGGTGCACTTCGGTGCCGCTGTACCAGCGACCGGAAGTTGAAAAACCCCGTTAGCGCAGATAGACGCCGCCTTCACCGATCTTGCCCGGACCCTCGAGGACATAGATGCCGGCGGAATTGCCCTTGACGTGGAACGAAAGGGTTCCGCTCTGGGCTGTGGTCTCGTCGCCGGTGACCGCATCCCGGTAGATACCGTCGCGCACGCCGCCGACGCTGATGTCCTGGCCGCCGCCGATGGTGAGCCCGATCACGGCGTAGCTCTCGCCGTGGTTCCAATCGCGGACGAAGGAGAGACCCGAGCCCCACTCGTCGAGCTGGCTCATGGGGGCCTTTTGCAGGGCGGGGATGGCGCGGCGGATTCGGTTGAGGCGCTGGAGGTGCCGGTAGAGCGGGTGATCCTGGGTCGCGGCGATGTGCGCGTCGTCGATGTGGTTGCCGAAATAGGCGCGCCCGGTCGTATCCAGGGTGTCGTCATTGCCGATGACGTCCTGGGGCGCGCCCTTCATGAACTCAATCTCCTCCCCAAAATAGAGGCAGGGAATGCCTCGTACCGTCCATAGGAGGTTGTAGGCGGCTGCTGCCATCCACTGTTCGCCCTTGAAGCGGAAGCGAAAGTCGTTGTCCGGGCCGACGTCGTGATTCTGCAGGAAGGTGACGAGCTCGGTGGCGTTGCCGTAGATCCAATCCATCTCTAGCACCCGGCCGATGCCCTCGAAGCTGCCGCGGCTCAGGTTGTCCCGAAAGGTGGAGAAGAGGCCGAAATCCAGCTGGGGAAAGCCGGAATCGCCCCCGGAATTGGGATTTCTCGGGTCGTGGCCGAGGCGGGTATACCACCAGGGACGGATCTGGGAGGGTCCGTTGTCTCCACCGCCCAGATCGCCCCAGCCGTAGCCCTTGACCAGGTTCTCGCCGAACACGAACAGCCCCGGTTTGTGGGCCTTCCAGGCGTTGATGTACTCGAGCAGGTTGTCGCGCTCGATGTGTTTCACAGTATCGATCCGCAGGGCATCGACCCCCATGTCGAGGTAGCGGTTGATGCTGCCGATGATGTAATCCTTGACGTTCTCCCGCTCGGTGGCGAGGTCGATGCAGTCGCCGGCGAGGTGCTTGTGTTGCAGCGGGTGAGCACTCTCCCAATCCCCGCCGCAGATGAATCCCTCCTGGTGATACCACGCGGGGTCGAGGGTATTGGCGTCAATGCCGAAGAAGCGGCCGGGGTCGTAGCCGGGTTTGGGCAAGGTCTCACCGGTCTTGGGGTCGATCAGGGGTTCAATGCCTTTCGGATCACAGGCATGGCGTTTCCGATACCACGCCGGGGCGACCAAGTTGTCGATGTCATCCCGATTCGGCCAGGCGTAGTTGCCCAAGCTGCCCTGGTAGGGGCCATGGTCGACCCGGTCCGGCTTCGAGCCCTGGGGGACGTAGTATTTGATCGGCAGGTGGTCGATCCACACCTTGCCGCGGATGCCGTACTGGCAGGAGTGGTTGATGACCACGTCCTGAATGATCTTGATGCCCCGCGCGTGGGCCTCATTGATGAGGTCCTGATAGGTGGCGTCGGGGGATTCCAGCCGCGGATCGATCCGCGTCCAGTCGTAGCCGTGGTAGCCGTGGTAGTCGAGACCGGAGCGGTTTTCGATGGGTGGGGTGATCCAGATGGCGCTGAACCCCAGATCGCGGATGTAGTCCAGGCGTTGGATTAGCCCCTTGAAATCCCCGCGCCAATGCGGGTCCTCGGCCTCGCCGGCGGCGTTGAAGCGGATGCGGTCACGGCAGAAGAAGTTGTTGGACGGGTCACCGTCGTAAAACCGGGCGGTGAGCAGAAAATAGATGGTCTCTTTGCGGAAGTCGGGCAACCCGCTGGCTTTCGTCTTGATTCGCGGTGCCGCTTCGGACCGGGTGAAGGATCGGTCCGGGGCGGATGATGCGGTAGCTGTTGTCGCCGTTGCCGCCTGCGGTGGTTGGTCGTACCAATGGCCGTCCGCGTACCAGCCACTGCGATCCCGGTATAGATCGCCGCTCTGCCGGCCCCGGAGGTCATTGAAGACGAAGCAGGCTGCCGTGACGCCCTCGAACCGATAGGTCAGCCAGCCGTCTATCTGCTCCATGGGAACACCCGGCCAGATCGAGCCCTGGCTATGTGGGTGGGTATTCCAGTGATGGATATGGACGCTGTCGGCCCACTCGGCGGGTTTTTTGAAACAAACGACAAGATCAGTCATCGCATGGGCTCCGATTTCCTTTGCTGCCTGAACTGCTTGGTTGCGTTTGGGAAAGTTCTGCTGCTGCCTGCTACGGTCGTGCAGACCCCGGGCGACCATCAGCGCGATGGTCTCCAAGTCATCCAACCGCATCGGACGGATACGGTCGATGCCTGTCTCGCGGAATGAACAGGGTCCGTGCTCATGCACGTTTTGCCGGTTGATGTAGTGCCCCGGCACGATACCTTCGCAGTAGGTAGTGCTTAATCTGTAGTGATTGCAAGTTTGGGAGCGATCTCAGCATTATAATAGTGAATAAAATTCCAGGGGGAAGAACCTGCTCATATGCAGACCGAAAATCGGTGTAACAAACGGCGCATCGACGGTAGACTGGTGGTAAGATTTCCATAATGCCTCGGCACCGGTACGATCGCGACTCCCAACATGCATCCCGACAATCTCTCTGGAATCGCTGTCAATTGCCAACCAAATCCATTGCTTGGCGCTTGAGTCCAACAAAAGACCACATTTCATCGCATTCTACCATTAAGCACCCCTTTTTTTGAGATATCGATTTGTTGGGGTACATGCTCATACTTCCGATTGATATACTGTTGCAGCCAAGGTTCTGAAACCTCGGTCCCTGTTGAAATTCCAGCGATTGGGATCTTCTCCAAAAGCAACTTGTCTACCATATCCCATAACTGTTGCGGGATTCTTTTATTCTGAGGATTTTCGACAAATTGTCTGCCACAGTCTTTGCACACATATTTTTGTTTCCCATTGTGAACGGATCCATTTTTTGTGGTATGCCTTGAATTGCAGGTTGGACATTCCATTATGCTTCCCTCAACCATTAACTCATGCTCATTCATGAGCCCTGAATTATAACTCGTAACCTGACATGTTGATAGCTAATGTATGCGTATCGTAGCCTCACACTACCCGCTCTGCGGGTAGATTGAAGCAGAAAACGGTTCAGCAGAAAATTATCACTACATGTTAAGCACTACCAAACAACGCACTATAAGATTGGTAGCGACTGCTCGCTTCAATGAGGCTGCGATGGTTAACCGCTATTAAACCCTATGTTAACAGCAGAGACTTATGATGTCATTGTGGTCGGCGGCGGACACGCGGGGACGGAGGCGGCCCTTGCTGCGGCGCGGGTCGGAGCACGCACCCTGTTGCTTACCCACAATATCGATACCATCGGTCAGATGAGTTGCAACCCGGCCATCGGGGGTATCGGCAAGGGTCACTTGGTCAAGGAGATCGATGCCCTCGGTGGACTGATGGCCTGCGCGGCCGACAGGGCAGGCATCCAGTTTCGTATCCTCAACGCCCGCAAGGGTCCTGCCGTGCGTGCGACCCGTGCCCAGGCCGATCGTATGCTTTACAAGACTGCGGTGCGGCAAGCGATCGAGCATCGGGAAGGTCTGGATCTGTTCCAGCAGGCAGTGGACGACCTGCTGTTGGAAGACGGACGGATCGCGGGCGTTCTTACCCAGGCAGATCTGACCTTCCGGGCGCCCGCCGTGGTGTTGACGGTGGGGACCTTTCTCGGGGGACGAATCCATGTCGGCCTTACCAACTATAAGAGCGGGCGTGCCGGGGATCCGCCTGCCAATGCCCTGGCCCGGCGGCTGCGTGAGCTCCCTTTCCGGGTCGAACGGCTCAAGACCGGGACCCCGCCCCGGATCGACGGACGCAGCATCGACTATTCGGTGCTCCGGGAACAGCCCGGTGACGATCCCGTGCCCGTCTTCTCCTTTTTGGGGCAGGCACAGGACCATCCGCGCCAGGTGAGCTGCCATATTGCCCACACCAACGCCCGCACCCACGAAATCATCCACGCGGGCCTGTCACGCTCGCCCATGTTCACCGGGGTAATCGAGGGGGTCGGGCCACGCTATTGCCCTTCGATCGAGGACAAGATCGTGCGCTTTGCCGACAAGGGTTCGCACCAGGTCTTCATTGAGCCCGAAGGGCTTCGGACCTGTGAGGTCTACCCCAACGGCATCTCCACCAGCCTGCCCTTCGATGTACAGCTGGACCTGGTCCGGTCCATGCGCGGCTTCGAGCAGGTCCGCATTACCCGTCCCGGCTATGCGATCGAGTATGACTTCTTCGATCCCAGGGACCTCGAGCCCTCGCTTCAGACCCGTTTCGTCAAAGGGCTCTTTTTTGCCGGTCAGATCAACGGTACCACCGGCTATGAGGAGGCGGCGGCGCAGGGTTTGCTCGCCGGACTCAACGCGGTCCTGCAGGTCCGGGGCGATGAACCTTGGTGTCCGCGCCGGGATCAGGCCTATCTGGGGGTGCTGGTGGACGACCTCATCACCCGCGGTACCCGGGAACCCTACCGTATGTTCACCAGCCGGGCCGAATACCGACTGCTCCTGCGTGAGGACAATGCCGACCTGCGCCTGACCGAGATCGGCCGTCGATTGGGCCTTGTGGGGGATGAGCAATGGAGGGTTTTTGGGCAGAAGCGTGAGAGTATCGAACGTGAGCGCGCGCGGTTGCGGGATACTTGGATACGCCCGGATGCTGTTGACCCGGATCTACTCCGGGAGGTCCTTGGTGAGGAGCTGCGCCGGGAGAGCCGGGCGTTGGATCTGCTCGCGAGGCCCCAGGTGACCTACCGCTCACTCAAGCGTCTCCCCGGACTCGGTCCGGGAGTGGCGGATCCCAGGGCAGCGGAGCAGTTGGAGATCCAGTGTAAATATGCCGGTTACATCGACCGCCAGCGCGAGGAGATCGACCATCGGCAAGCCCAGGAGGCCCTGCGTCTACCCACTGATTTCGACTTTGAGCATATCCGGGGACTATCCGCAGAGGTACGGGAGAAACTGATCAGGGTCCGGCCCGCGACCGTCGGCCAGGCGGCCCGCATCCCCGGAGTCACCCCGGCGGCAGTTTCCCTGCTGCTGGTGCACCTGAAGAAGAGAAAATTGTGAGCATGGGACATTCCACCCAGGGCGAGCGCGTATAAACTTCCACGAAAACATAGCCTTACAGCGGTTCGGCCGCTGTAGCGCAGGCGTCTCGCCTGCGCTACGGCATCCTACGGGCTTTGCCCAACCTCTCATAGCCCGGGCAAGGGACGCAAGCGCGAACCTCTCCTGCTTACAGGCGCAGAGGTCCCATAAGACCTTGTTTCCAAGAGGATTTATACGCGCTCGCCCTGGCATTTGGAGTTTTCCCCATGACAAGCAGCATTGAAGAACATTTTTGGTAACTATTCAGCTATCCCATGCGAGGCATCGGAGGGCTCCTCTGGAATGTCGGGACGAGAGACTGAAAAAGATTGGCGGATTGTTTGCGCAGCGTTGAGAGGTAGGAGCGGATCACGGCGAAGGCGTCGACCCTGGTCTCGGAGCGGAAACAACCGGAAACCTTCTGCTTGAGTTGGGCATACGGAGGTTGCGTTCGGCCTGATTATTGTCGAAGGGGACGCGCAGATCGGTGATGAAGCGCAGGACCTCATCGCGGTGTTCCCGCAAGCGGTCGATGAGGTTGTAGGCGGGGGATCGCCTGACGCGCCCGGCGGCTTGACGCGCCCGGCGGGTGCTGGGGACGCCGGGGACGGCCGCGGGTTAGTGGCTTCGGCGGCGGTGAGGATAGCGTCGTAGCGGTCCTGCAGGCGCTCCACCGCGCCCGCGGGCAACATGGCCAGGCCCTGTGCGCGGTCCGCGTTGACCTGGGCGTTGGCCTCCCACAACAGGGCGCTCCTGTCAGTGGCCCATTGCTGACTCGGGATCGTCTCGGCAATGGCGGTTAGCTCGCACGATGGGCATTGCAGAAGGCATGGAGGCACTGATAACGCGCGTAGGCCGACCCGTGGTCATGCACCAGCACGCCAGGGAAGTAGGCCGATGGTTTCAGCCCCGCGGTGCTGAGCGCGTGCAGCCAGTGCCGATCGCCGTTCATGCGCCCGCCGGTCTCGTCGGCATGAGCGACCGGCGCGGTGAGGAGTGCGCCGCGGATGGCCGCCACCGGCGGCGCCTCCAGGTGGGTAGCGGCCACGGTGACAGCGCCCTGGAGGGTGCCCGGCGAGAGCGCAATCCCGGCCAGTTCCTGGATTTGAATTCTAACAAAGTTAAAACCCTGCCCGGTTTTCCTCCTCCAGCCCGCTGGTGACTTCGCAACCTGCATAGTGCCGGGTTTCGTACCTCGACCCGGCCTACGCCTACGGTCTTTATTTTAGACAGCCTTTGAATGTCAATGCCACCTGCCGCCGTCGGATGCGCAAAATGGACGTAGAGCTTATTGAAATCCGCGACTTTCTCGCCGACCATCACCCCTTCGATCTACTGCCCGACGAGGTGCTCGGGCAGCTGCCCCGCCGACTCTCGGTGCGTTATTTCCGCCGCGGCACCCCCTTTCCCCCGGATGACGCGGACCGGCCCTATCTGTACGTCCTGCGCCGCGGTGTCCTCGATCTGCGTGACGAGCGCGGTGAGTTGGTCGGTAAGCTCGCCGAGGGCGACCTGTTCCCCTGGTGCTGCAGCCCGCAGGACCACCCCGAGGCCCTCTTTTCTTGCCATACCGCCGAAGATACCCTGGCCTATCTGCTCTCCTGCGCGGATCTGGATCGTCTGCGCGAGCGGCACTCGGACTTTTCCGACTACTTCGAGCACAGGATCACCGAACGCCTCCGCAATGCCTTGCACCGGATCAAAGGAGGATCGGCTACCAGGGCAGGACTGATAACCGTTCGGGTCTCGGATCTGCTCAGTCATCCCCTGGTCGCCGCCATACCGGACACCAGCATCCGCGAGGCCGCGCGGATCATGACCGAGCATCGCACCTCATCGCTGATCCTCATGGAAGAGGGACATCTCGCCGGCATGATTACGGACCGCGACCTGTGCAGTCGGTGCCTCGCCGCCGGCCTGCCCGCTGCGACCCCGGTGCGCGAGATCATGACCCGGAACCTCCATACCACCGACGCAGACACTTTGGGCTTTCAGGCCCTGCTCGCCATGACCCGGCTCAACGTGCACCATCTGCCCGTGCTGGACGAAGGTCGGGTAGTCGGCGTCGTATCCGGTTCCGACCTGGTGCGCTTCCAAAGCGCCAATGCGGTCTACCTGGTGGGAGATATTTATAAGGCAAAGGACCTCGCCACCCTGGTCCGGATCAGCGCCAAGGTCCCGGAGCTGCAAGCCAACCTCGTCACCGGGGCTGCCACCGCGGATCAGGTCGGCCAGGCGGTCAGCGCCATGACCGATGCCTTTACTGCCCGCCTGCTGGAGCTGGCGGAGGCGGAGCTCGGCCCACCCCCGGTACCCTATGTCTGGATGGTGGGGGGCTCCCAGGCACGTCGCGAACAGTCGGCCCACTCCGACCAGGACAACGCCCTGCTGCTCGCCGATCACGCCGGACCCGCGGACGACGCATACTTCGCCGCCCTGGCCGACCGCGTGAACGAGGGGCTCGCCGCCTGCGGCTATGAGGTTTGTCCGGGCGAGGTGATGGCCCGCAATCCGAAGTGGCGTCGACCGCTGCATGTCTGGCGCAGGTATTTCACGGACTGGATCGAGCGCCCCGAGCCCATGGCGCTCATGCTGGCCAACGTCTTCTTCGACCTGCGTCCCCTACAGGATCCAGAAGGTCTGTTCCGGGAGCTGCACGCCCAGGTGCTGAAACACTCCCGCGCCAACCGCATCTTCATCGCCTATATGGCCGCCAATGCCCTCAAGCACCGGCCGCCGCTCGGCTTCTTCCGCAACTTCGTACTCATCAGCGGCGGCGATCACGATCACACCCTTGATCTCAAGTACCGCGGAACGGTGCCGGTAGTGGATCTCGCGCGGGTACACGCACTCTCCGCCGGGATCCCGCAGATCAACACCATCGAGCGCCTGCAGGCGGGGGTACAGGCCCAGGCCCTGAGTCGCGACGGTGCCGCAAATCTGATCGACGCCCTAGAGCTCATCGGGACCCTGCGCATGCGGCACCAGGCACGCCAAATCCGAGCCGGCAACCAAGCGGACAATTACCTGTCTCCGGATGAGCTCTCGTCCCCGGAACGCGGTCACCTCAAAGATGCCTTCTCCCTGATCGGCACCATGCAGGAGGCTCTGGGACAACGCCATCAGACGGCACGCTTCGCCTGATATGTACCCATATCCGAAGTATACTGTGGTCCTCGACGAACCCTCTGCCAACCAGCCCCTACGATGGACGATCCCAAACCCAAGCCCGATATCCGCCGCGGTATTTACCTCATACCCAACCTCTTTACTACCGCGGCCCTGTTCGCCGGCTTTTACGCGGTGCTCGCGGCCATGCAGGGGCAGTTCGAGGCCGCGGCGCTTGCGATCTTCGCCGGCATGGTGCTGGACGGGCTCGACGGGCGGGTCGCCCGCCTGACCAGTACCCAAAGCGAGTTCGGGGCGGAGTACGACAGCCTCTCCGATATGGTGGCCTTCGGCGTCGCTCCCGCGTTGGTGGTCTATGAATGGGCCCTGAGCGGGCTCGGCAAGGTCGGCTGGCTGGCGGCCTTTATCTATACCACCGCTGCTGCCCTGCGGCTGGCCCGTTTCAATACCCAGACCGGGGTTGTGGACAAACGTTACTTTCACGGATTGCCAAGTCCCTCGGGGGCGGCGATCATCGCCGCCGGGGTCTGGATCGGGGCGGATCACGGCATCGCCGGGTCGGAGGTGAGCTGGCTGGCCGCGTTCGTCACCGCCTGCGCCGGCCTGCTCATGGTGAGCAACTTCCGGTTTCACAGCTTCAAGGAGCTCGATTTACGCGGGCGCGTCCCCTTCATCTTTGCGGTAGTGGTGATGCTCGGCTACGCGGTGGTGTTACTGCATCCGCCGGTGGTTCTGTTCGCCGGTTTCGTGGGTTACGCGGTCTTCGGTCCCGTCGTCACCTTGATCCGTCGGCGTCGCCGTAAGGTCAACCACAAGCAGGATTGGGATGCTCAGCAGGAGCCGCCGCCGGACGAAGACGACCCTACCTTCGGTCTGTGACATAATTGGGAGACGATTCCCCACTCCCCATGACCGAGCGCTCGCTGCTTTCGAGGACTTCCCTATGAGCTTCTTCCTCTCCGATGCCTTAGCGCAACAAGACGCCGCTTTGCAGGGCGATTCCTTCCTGGGGCTGCTGTTCCCGATCGGCCTGGTGGTGATTCTGTATTTCCTGATGATCCGCCCGCAGGTGAAGCGTCAGAAGGAGCACAAGAAGATGGTCGAGGCCCTGGCCAAGGGCGATGAGGTGGCTACTATGGGTGGCATTGTCGGACGCATCGTCGAGCTGGGAGACAACTTTGCGAGGTTGGAAGTGGCGGAGGGCGTGGAGGTGAAAATCCGCCGCCAGTCGGTCGAATCCATATTGCCGAAGGGCTCGATCAAAGAGCTCTAATGCAGCGGGGTGCCGTCCGGGTGGAATTCGCAGCCACGCCCGTGCCGCCCTGAGCGAAATTCAATGCTTCGGTGGCTTCAATCTATCCGCAGATGACGCAGATTCTCGCAGATTAAAAACTGAAACAATCTGTGAAAATCTGCATCATCTGCGGATAGAAAAGATAACGTAGTCTTTTGCGACGATTTGCGTTGTTTCTCGGTGCCGACAGCGGCACTCCTTTGCGGGGATAGCTGTGCACTGGAACCTCGTATGAACCGATATCCGTTGTGGAAAAATCTGCTGATTCTGGGGGTAATCCTGGTCGGCATCCTGTTTGCCTTGCCCAACCTCTTTTCTCAGAATCCCTCCATCGAGGTGACTGGGGCCCGCGGCGCCGCGGTGACGGACGCCGGCATGGCCGAGATCGAGGCCGCCCTGGAGAACGCAGGGGTGGAGCGCCAGGCCATCGAACGGCTCGAGGGCGGGAAGTTGTTGGTGCGTTTTGCGACTTCCGGCGACCAACTCCGGGGCCAGGAGGCCATTGAGGAGACTCTCTCGGACCGCTACAACAGCGCTCTGACCCTGGCCCCGGATCTCCCCGGATTTCTCCGCGCCTTGGGCATCCAGCCCATGTTCTTAGGGTTGGATCTGCGCGGCGGGATCCATGTGCTGATCGACGTGGACATGAAGGCGGCGGTCAACCAGGCCCTGGAACGCTACACCGGTGATATCCGCATCCTGCTCCGTAAGGAGAAGGTCCGCTATCTGGCCGTGACCAAGGACCGGGGCCAGGTGGTGGTCAAGTTTCGGGATGCCGAGACACGGGACCGGGCGGAGGCCTTGATCGGAACGGAGTTTCGGGAGCTGGCCCTGGAGGCCGGAGATAACGGCAGCGTCTTCTTCGTCTACGGGTCTCTGAGCCCTACGGATGAGCTGGCTGTCAAGCGCTTCGCCCTGCAGCAGAACATCACGACCTTGCGCAATCGCGTCAACGCTCTGGGCGTGGCCGAGCCCATCATCCAGCAGCAGGGTGAGCGGCGCATCGTAGTTCAGCTTCCCGGCGCTCGGGACCCGGGCCGACTCAAGGAGATCCTGGGGGCGATAGCGACCCTAGAATATCGCCTGGTGGACACCGGGCACAGTGTGCAGGACATGGTGGACGGCCGCGTGCCCGTGACCAGCAAGCTCTACCGGGAGCGGGACGGGCGGCCGGTCCTGCTGCTGCGTCGGGTGATCGTCACCGGTGACCAGATCACGGATGCTGCCGCCGGTTTTGATCAACGCAGCGGTCAGCCGGCGGTGTTCGTAAGCCTGGATGGGCAGGGTGCACGCCGTATGCGCAACGTGACCACGGAGAATGTGGGCAAGCCGATAGCGGTGGTTTTCATTGAGAACCGCACCGTCACGCGCCTGGTGGACGGGAAGCTGGTGAAGCGCAAGGTGCGCACGGAGGAGGTCATCAGCGTCGCCAACATTCTGGAGCCCTTCGGACGCCGTTTCCAGACCACGGGCCTGGACAGCTCCAATGAAGCCCACAATCTGGCCCTGCTGTTGCGTGCCGGCGCCCTAGCCGCCCCCATCGAGATCGTCGAGGAACGCACCATCGGTCCCAGCCTGGGTCAGGACAACATTGACCAAGGCGTTCGATCGGTAATCATCGGCTTCATCCTGGTGGTGCTCTTCATAGCGGGTTACTACCGGGTCTTTGGTCTGGTTGCGGATCTGGTGCTGTTGGTCAACCTGGTGCTGATCGTCGCCGCGCTCTCCCTGCTGCAGGCGACTCTGACCCTGCCGGGGATCGCCGGCATCGTGCTGACGGTGGGTATGGCGGTGGACGCCAATGTGCTCATCTTCGAGCGCATCCGCGAGGAGATCCGCAACGGCAACTCGCCCCAGGCGAGTATCCACGCGGGTTACGAAAAAGCTCTCTCCACCATCGTGGACGCCAACATCACCACTCTCATCGCTGCGGTGGTGCTGTTCAGCTTCGGCACTGGCTCCATCAAGGGCTTCGCGGTGACCCTGTTCATCGGGATCGTCACCTCCATGTTCACCGCCATCCTGGGCAGCCGCGCCCTGATCAACCTGATCTATGGCGGACGGTGGGTGGGCAGACTGGCTATCTAGGGGCTATTGGCATTTATCTGGACGACATTCTTTTTATCCACAGATTATGCAGATTTTCACAGATTATTTCTGCTTTTCATCTGTAACAATCTGCGTTTCAAAATGCGACCGAGGTTCCTTTCGCAAAGCTCCTCTCCCTGGGAGGGTGTCGCAAAAGGGTACCGCAGAGGGGTAAACTTCTGCCAGCTAGGTTCACGCAGGGGCACAGGGGCAGCCCGCACCGATGCCAATCCAACGACCCGTGGTCGCCCTCGACACCAGCCACCAGCTCGACCTGTTTCCCGGTGGGGGAGATGTGATCCTGGCGGAGGCCGAGCCGCCGGAGTCAGCCAGCAGTGTAATGTTCAAGCGTCTTGATCCGCTGGCTATCTTCTTGTGTGGGGTTCGTCTGGACGATTACCTGCTGAGCATGGACCAACGCGATGCGCTGGGCATCCGTGAGTTGCTACAGGAGCAGGAGTAGGGGCCGTTTGCGGCGCGGTATCAAGCGGGTGGGCGCTCGCCCTATGCACCCGAGGCGATGTTAGGTTTGCTCCTGTACGGGACCATGAAAGGTGTCAGTTCGTTCGCTTGTGGGACGTGCCAACAACGCCCACGCGGCACCACCAGCAAGCGTGGCCGCACGCTCCAGCGCTACCCCGCTCCAGCGCTACCCCAGCGATGATGCCAAAGCGACCTTACGTCAGGCCATGGCCGACCCGGAGAATCAGACGCGTTACCGCCAACGCCAGGCGATGGTGGAACTGGTCTCCAGCATATTACGACAACCGCGAGGGGTGAACCGCTTTCGACGACGCGGGGTATGCGCGGTGCGCTGTGAGTTTGCCTTGCATGTCATGGCCTACAACCTGGGGCGGGCCTTTCTGCCGCTGGTTGTGCAGGCGATTGGCCCGTTCCGGTCGTAGGCCACGCTCAAGCGCCCCTACCCCCCGGCGCTCCCTGGTCGTCCTGGGTGGTCCCATCTGGCCGGGCGGAAGGCTTTTACAACACCCTCCCCAGGGACGGGGCCACGGCGAACCGCATCAATAGATGGCCCGTGCCCAACATTCTTGTCGGGCACGCTGCCTTCCTGTCGGGAGGTGCCTATCCTTGATGGGCACGCTTCGCTTGCTTTGCCCAACCTTGTATGCTCTGTTTCCAAGGGAGAGCCAAGGATGAGGCAGAAAGGGAATTGATGGCGGGTACCTAGGGAAGCCGTCCCATCCTGAGGCCTCGAGCCTGCACGTAGATTGGCTCCCTGCCCTCTCCGCCCATCCCGGAGAGTATCCGAGGCCGTGAGCGAGGCTCCTGAGCCTGCAGACACAAGGTCGGTCGG
>Ga0209782_1000930_pt1 | contig 14227 bp, 15 predicted proteins | sample WorMetmaBAHAMAS1_FD_187390 | JGI IMG/M metagenome (GOLD analysis project Ga0209782, IMG submission 187390) | Marine gutless worms symbiont microbial communities from Max Planck institute for Marine Microbiology, Germany - Inanidrilus... | ecosystem: Host-associated > Annelida > Digestive system...
TTACCCTACAGACATTTAAACGCCATCTCAAAACCCACCTTTTCCCTCATTCTTAACTGGCGCCACAAGCGCCTCTGCATCCCGCGTAGGACACTATGGCGCTATACAAATGTTGTATTATTATTATTATTATTATTATACATTTATAATAATAATAATAATAATAATAATCTACGTACTGATCAAATTTAGCACATAGAGCAAGGTCCACACATAACGATGGCCAACATGACACATTGCTGCCACTAATTACCAGTACTGTTGGACCAGTACAGCTCTACAAAAATAGACCAGCACTGAGTTGATCTACAGTGGACCACATCTGGTCCAAATTCAGTACCTATGTCTGTTCTAACTCTAAAAATATACTTAACAGAAATGGACATTATGCTAACTGGGTTACATGTGGCGTTAAAGTTTCACTACAGAAACATTGACATTGCTTAAGCTGTACCTATTATGTGCACCTTCAGTGTTATTTTGCCGAACAGGTAATATCATGTCACCAAAGGAATGTCTATATAACCTTCTAATGATAAGCATATTTATTACTCAGAAACTTCTGCAGGACAGTTATCTGCTACTAGCTGTGACAAATGTGGCTTGAATATAGTGCATCGGGTATTTTGTGTCCCTGAAAATGCCAGCATTTATTTGTCGTAAGTTTCTGTTTAAACAAAAAGTAATTACCTGACAACTTATGCGGTGCCACAACGTGTTACAGTCAATTACAGGGGGTGCGGAACTTTATGGTAAAATAGGTAATGTTTATGTCAAGTCACCACATTACATACATGCAAGACGGTGTGTTGTAGGCGGTTTCGGTGGACTCATCTGATGTGCTGGTCTGGTATACTATTGGACAGCTAGCAACGACTATCTTCAACTACTCTCTTGCACGACATGCTTTTGAAACAGTCTGTTATTCATCATTTTATTAGCGCGAGATGTAATATATATATCTCGCGCTTATGCTACGATGTCAGTGTTTGTCTGTCTGTCCATCTGTCTGTGACGGAAGTGCACTGGCGCATTATAGCTAATTTAGGTTTAAAATTCTGATCCAAATTTACCGCACATTGTGGCTGCGGGGAGGGGTAATCTAAACAATAACATCTTGCTCTGTGCTAGCCACTGCTAGGCCCTCTTGTATGTCTTTGCTTTGGTTTTTGTGGCAGATTATTGTAACCGATGTGTTTGTATTTCTACATTCATTGTCACTATCAGTGTAAAGAAACAGCTGCTCTGTGTAGTAGACAGTGAATGAAGAGTGGCTATGAAGTACTGGTAATCTGTGAGGTTTGACTTCAAGAAGCAACTTCATGTCTGAAGCAGAGAACATAGATGCTGTTAGTCGTACTGAATAGAGAAGATTATTAATCTAACCTGGCCAGGCTGATAGCAGTGGCAGTTGATGATTGATGTTTTCCGTGGCTTTGATCCATATTTTCCCGAAATACACACTACAGTTTAATGCCTGGTTAGTAGGTTGTGCCATATATTTATCTTATTCACTGCATTTTATTTTAGCGTCACCATCATATCATGATTGTGTGCAGAGCTGACATTTATTGACCACTCGGCTGATGTTCCAGCGACTCATAGAGACTGACTGTATTTGTTGCATTTGTCAATGTTCTCACCTGCCATCTGAAAATCTCTGAAACAGTTGTGAAAGTCATTCTGTGACAGTTTTTGTGCATTGACTCAAAACTTTCATGTTTGACCCGTCAACCTTTTTACATTAAAGCAGCCTTTATCGTAGCCTCTGAAGCTGTGATATTATGGTGCTTTAAATATAAGATTGAAATTTATTTGTTCCAGACACATGTCTTGTTGGGACAGACTAAAGCTTTTCAAATCCTGTTTAACAACATTACATAAGATTTTGCTGTAATAATGGCCACTAAACAAATTTATTGTTTTTCAAAGGTACAACCATGCTACATTGTTGCCTTGTTGCTACATCTGGCCAGCCATACTATGCCATTTATTAGCTAAAATTTCATGCACTGGTGATGCTAATATCCTTTTATTGTTTTCAGGGTCTGGAGATAAATGCTAACCACTGGCCATCTTTAGATTGTGTCATCACAATTCTCTATGCTCTTAATAATTATGAAGGTAATAATGAAACAGTTTGTCGTTTCATATTGCTGGCTAATTTGCTTATATTCGGTATAATATGTAAACAAATTGTACAGTTTATTATGTGTTGTCTGGTGTATTCTAATGCTTTAGTGAATTTTATAGCATGGCATAGTATATTGTTTGAATGTGGTCAATCTCTGCTCGGGAGAATCTTTACAGTTCTGTTGCAACAGATACTGATTTAGATTATGTGCTGTGTTTAGTCATTCATTTAATATTAATCATATTGTTAAAAAGTATTGTGAGGAAGTTAGTAATGAGAGTAGAATGGCGGCTGCACAGTTTTTGTTAGATTTAATTGATATTAGAGATACTTGTAGCCACTCTGCTTCTCTCCTATCTTTTAACGAGGTTTGTGAAATTATTGTATACTTAGCAACACAATAGATGGTTCACTTTTTAAAAGGTATAGGTTTCTATAGTGTTTTTTTATCCATAGTCATTGTGTGTGTTTTTATTCATTGTTTTTTCTCTTTTTTAATGTACTTTGTGTACGATTTATATAATAAATAAATGAAATAGTAAATTGAATCCAAAAATATTGTTTATTGTTGCAAGCACATTAACCATAGCTGTATGTACAGCTTTTTGTCTTATTTTTGTTTAATACTTTTTTCTTTATAGTGGTGCAGTGTACAGTCAAGTTAGGCATTCAGTGTTTTTATCAAATAGCATATGGTAAGATGCATATCGTGTACATTAGTTAATAAACTTTTTAAAATTGTCTATGTGTGTGAATTAATGTTGATACTATTTTGCTGTTTGTGATGTCAGCATGTCTATACTACATCGGTAAAGCTCTTGAAAAAGATCCAACGTACATGAAGGGAATTGCATTCAAGGAGAAGATATTGGCAGAGAACTCATATCTGCAGCTTTTAGCACTGGACATTTTCCAGAACTAGTAAGCCATATTCACTGCAGTATCGATTTAATCAATTTTTGAGTGGGGCAGTATGTGTGACTTTTTTTCTGTTAGTTTGCGATAGAGAAAAAGTAGTGCAGATAGACATGGTCATTGAAAGAATTTGTTTGCTGCTTGTTCCATCTAGATAATTTTTTAATTATTTTCACTCAGTATTTATGATAGTATGCATCTGTTGAGCTTACAGTAGCTGTGGAAAACAGGTCAGTCAGTCAGTAATTTGTTGGTTTGATATCACTAATGTCGTTTAATAACGTTGCAAATGAATATAAAGAAAGATCACGGACAGGTGAGGTCAAGTCATCGGTTGGAATTATTTGTTTTGGATTTCTTTTGGTGTTTTGACACTGTTAGGTGACACTAAGGGCATCTGCGCAGAAGAATCTGTGTCACTTATTTCAAAGGTTTTCTGCAAATAAGTGAAGAATAAAACTCGAGTGAAACTGGTTAGCCAAAAAGATTTGCCGAGAAAAAAGGTAACGGTCACTGACGAAGCTGATGACACACCTGACGGCTAATGTGCGATGTGACCACGGCAAAATTTAAAAAAAAAATCTGGAGTTTTTGATGAAGTTCCAGTAGGAAGTACTCTTATTTTTGAGATGTCTAAACTCTTTCAAAACAACGTAGGGTAACCATTAGTCCGTTGCGTAAAAACAAGCATGATCCATTTAAACGGCCGTTAAAATGGAGGTGGTAGGTTGGCAAACATAATATGGAGTGAGCCGTCGTAGACGATGGATCTCTCTAGAAAGATGGCTAACATAATAAGTATTAAATAAGCAAACACATTTGTTTGATACGCACCTGTATGGTTGTTGCTGAGTGACCTGTGTTGATGGCTTTGCAGTGAGTGTCCGTTGGAATGCAGTACCATCAGTCCACAGCTGATACAACAGGTCTGTAATCTCGTTTAGTACTGTTTGCATGTTTGAATTTCTCTTTCTTAATTTCACATCCTGCTCTACTGGAATTGGCGATATTGCTGCCACTGACAACGTGACCTCTCGTCTTGAAAACCTGGAAATGTCCGGGAATTTGACTGCTGTTAGGGAGGGAAGTATTGGAAAAAATTGTGTCAGGCTGTTTATTGCTAATTTAATGTTTGGGGCTTAATGCAGCTGGATTGTTGTGACCGATGTGCTGCCTGATTTAAGCATTTTGTTGCTTGCTAACGTATCGTGAACATTTTTGTAGAATGTGCACTGGCATTTATAATATATGTAGTTTATTTTGCATCAAGTTCAGCCAGTACAACAAGATACACAGTACTACTGATATAAACTCAAGAAAATACAAAATGAAAGAAAAATGAAAAATAAAAAAACATACATACATACATTTACACCTACAAGCACACACATGCACATCCAATGCAAGAAGAGGGAGCGGCAAATTACTTCTGTAGAATATTTACATTCATTACTCTTAACACAGCACCATACTTAATAATGTACTGGCGGTACCACAGAGTTATATATTCTACTAGAGTCAATACTCCAATTAGAACAGCGGAAAATTTTGAGGCCGTCGAATGGGCGACTGGCTTCTCCATCAAAAATGGCTGCAATTGAAGGCCTGTTTTTCATCGCCTACCAGAACCTAACAGGGCGTGGCTGTTAGTTGTTTATTTTTCACGCTAGACCAATCAGCTTTCGGTATTCTAATCACGTGACTATCATGTTTACATACCAAACACCTACCTACCAGGTTCTGATAGGCCATGAAAAACGGACGAGTGACGTCATTTTACGTCATTTTTTACATCATTTTGTTGAAGTAAGTAAGTAAGCCGTCATCTTGCTGTCAGTTTACTATGTTCGTTGCTATTTAGTGTATATCTATTCTATGTTGCGGCCATGTTTGTCCGAGATCGACGATGGCCTCAGCCTGGCTCGCCAGTACGGGGGCCGTGGGCGGTACTGACAATCATATATGCATGATGATAATAACTCAGCATTGATCGGCGTGCTGCAAAGAATCATGGAAATGTCGGGAAATTTTCACTGTGCTTGAAGAGTGGTCACCTAGCATTGAGTTGTCAATGTTTGATTTGTTATTGTGATACGTAGTTGACTTACAGCAAGTCATCTCGTAAATATAATGAATATAACTGTGAATGGTAGTATGTGGACGAGGCACTGGCCATGCGACGTCAGAAGCAAGAGCTTGCACATCTGCCGGATCGTGTCCTGCCGGCGTCGCTGCTGCAACCGATGCCAATGCTAACGTGAGCATCCGTCACTTGGTTACTGTCACGCATTCTAACAACTTTTCACCTAGCTATGTATGATAGTGCTACGTCGTTTTATATTAGGCTACTGGAAATTATGGTTTGTGAAAAGTCCGGAAGTTTGTCACAAATGTCATAGTACTCACAGAGCTGAGCTATATTGAAAGTAGACAAACGTTCATACCCATGCAGCATTATCATATATGCTGTGGCTCTGTAATCTGTCACACGCTGTATTGGTACAAAATGGCTGAATGGATCATTGGGCCCATTCCATGGGGCCATAGCGGTCCCCTCTGTCACGCGTTGTCGTTGTTGTCGTCGTCGTCGTTGTAGACATCGATGCGCAGGCGGCGTGCGACAGTGGTGGCGTGCGACAGTAGCGACACCTGGTGAATGGCAATGTAAAACGGCTCGCAGTGGCGAATGGGCCCAACATTTTTCAAATGCTTCTTGTGTTCATTTTTCATCATCGTCATCATCATAGGTTTTATTTCAGGCAGCAAGGCCCATATCGTAACATACACACAGAATATACAAATATAAAATCAGAAAAAAAGTAAAACGAAGAGACAGAGTTAAAAATACATAAAGGTTACCCTGCATTGTTTTGTAATAGTTCAGATATCTCAAGAGTACTTTTCTCTGAAACTTTGCCACAAACTCGAGATTTTAAAAACATTTTGCCATGGTCCAGTTGCCTATTAACCTTGCAAGTGTTGTTGATTTAGTTGGTTAATGCCATTGCTATTTTATCACACTGAGCATCAACCTTTGTCAACAACATGATGGACACAGCATCATATGGGTTCATCTGCAGTTGTGGAGACTTGTATATATTGATGCCAATGAGATGCTTGTTAGCAAAGCTGCTATTTTAGTCTTGATATTTTATTGTAAAATTTTGAGGAAACGAACCCAGAATAAATCGAGTACGTCAGTTGTTTATCATTACACTATTGGTGGTACATCTCTTTGTCGTTTCATACTTGTTGCAGTGAGACTTGTGCTAATATTTTCGCATTTTTTTGCCAATAGTTTTGTTCCTTGCAAACACTTTGGCGAAGGTCCTTGAAAGTCAGAAAAGTCTTTAAATGTTTTTGCTTCGACTTCTGTGTGAACTTCTGATGAGAATGAGTGGTTTATGCTGTTCTGTAGATGGAGATGTCTTGGTGAGAGTATTATTGCTATTGCTAAGCACATCAACACCGCACTCATGTCACAAGCTTCGTGTCCATACTCCATTGTAAGTCCACTTTCTACATACAAGAAGGATTTGAAAAATGTTGGGCCCATTCGCCGCAACGAGCCGCGTCACGCCAATTCACCAGGTGTCGCCACTGTACTGTCGCACGCCACCTGCGCATGTCCACAACGACGACAACGACGACGACAACGACAACGCGTGACAGAGGGGACCGCTATGGCCCAATGGAATGGGCCCAATTAAGTCTACTGCCCACACTTATTTTTGGCTTCCTTTTGCTAGTAAATTAATGTGGTGTACCTCTAGGCTGTTATTGTGTCACATGGTTATCAGGAGTACCAGGTAGTCTAGATTGGATAGAAAAATGTATGTTTTGTATTTATTTTTTTATAGATGATTACTGTACCAGATAGGTACCTAGCAATATTTACATTGTATTTCCAAGTTGTAAGTTCACAGTTGGTCTACATGTAATGGAGAGCTAATCATTTCTGTCATATTTCAACTGCAATAAAGCAGAATAACAACGATGCTTCTGTTAATTTCTTTTTTTTACTGTTGATCCTTAGTTGTACCTTATGTACTATTTTATGATAAATAAATGAATAAATGATACTAATAATATTACTAGCATTGATAATAATATACGTCTGTGTCCTGCATTGAACAGTATGGAGACATCATTGAGAGCTCATGTGCATTTCTTTTACTCCAAATGTGTAAATTGCCATCAGAAAGGGACATTTGCAGATAGTTTTATGTAAAGCAAGCGGCACAGGTTTTTTAAAAGTGCATGGCTATGAGTGCTGTTGAAAGCAGCATAAAACAAGACTTTGTTGAATAAAATAAAATAAATGTTGTTGCTGGTGGAACTGTTTGCAGAGCTATTGCAGTCGAGTGGATGTCAGTCGACTGCTGAGAACTGACTATAATATTGCCGAGCCAACGTCCAGTCTCGTATCGGCGGCCGTGAAATCAGATGCCGTGCCGCAGACAGTTGTGTCTTCTCCTTTACCAGGTTGTTGATAGTGGCTCATTCTTAGACTAAATGTTAAAGTCTTTGTTGTACTGTGTTCAGTGCAGTTCTCAGTGGAATTTTAAGATGCTATTTACAACAACAACGTTAAACCTATATACAGGGTCATATAGGTCAAAAGTCCGTCAGTCAGTTGGCAAACTGCTGTTCCGCATCTGCTGTGATACTGACTATAGCATGGTGAAAGCTGATAATTTGTTATGGACATATGCTTTTAGTGGTCAGATTGACAGACATAAGCTTTATGCCAGTTCTATGGATATAGGCTTTCACTGTGCTGGACGTCTCCCTTTCTGTGGGAATATTTCGAGCCCCATTTAATACTTTGTGGTAAGTGTGTACTGAGCACCGAGTAATGATAACAATAAGCACTGAGTCAAGTCGTCGTCTGTTTTGTGCCAGTGTCTGCATTGCCGAACGCTGAGAATGCTGGTTTAGTGACTCCAAAGCGAGGGAGGAAGCGGAAACACTTTGACGAAGCATCGATCCAGTTCAGTGCCGACCTGGCAAAGAGAAGATCAACAAGGGTGAGTCCAGAGTATTTACTTTCAGTGCACAGATGTTTACACGGACCTACATTAGTGATGATACCCCATGTGGGCGGCGGGGCCTGATGCACCCTAGAGACATTGTAAATTGCGGCACCATATAGATTGTTTGTGTGTTTTGTTTGCCTTATCACTTGCCTTCATTTGCTTTTTGTAACTTGCTTTTTTTCTGTCTTGCTTATAATTTCCTTTCTTATTTACTATATCTTTTTCTTTGAGAATAGCTTCACTCTGTTTCCAGGCCAGATGTCATAGAAGGCGAATAAACCTGGGTTATAATTTGTCTCGGTTTATTTTTTGTTGTTGTATTTTTGTGTCTGATGATTTGTATTTCGTTGATTTGATGTCTATAGGTTTAGTTTTATGTCAGCCTAGGTTTATTATAGTGTTTTTTTTTCCGACTTTAATTTTGATTTTCTTAGTACTAGCCAAGAGATTGGCTGGGAAGAGCATCTTTAATGTGACCTATTTGGTGTTGAGTGGACTTTAAAGCTTAACTCAATCAATCAGATTTAGTGATGATAGCCATGGACTCTAACTACAGATATCTGCATGATGTTGCATTGCGTGACCATGGTAATGATTCAGGCAGTTGTGTCTGTTGCTTATGTCTATTTGTGTGTAGGCTTATACATGCATGTCCTTGACGTTGGTGTAGTTGGTGGTATGCTGAAGTGGATTGAGTTGTTAACGAATTAATGCAGAGAAGAGTTATTCAGTAATAGATAGGGCTGTATCCACCCACCGAGAGGATACCTCCACCCATCCATTCCATAGAAGTTGGGGAGTTGGAAGTAGTTATTTAGGTCCATTTACTTTCATTGGTCGAATGGACCAGTCGTACTCTATGTCCATTGTTGGTGTGGCACGTTTACTTTGTCACAGTTGGCCATCACAGCAGTTCATGAGCTCTGTTTCCTAATTTTATTTGTTTTTTTTTTATCAGTTTGTCAGAACGTCAATTTATAACCTGCCTCTTCAGCTGAGCTGGATTGGATTTTGTCACACTGGGTGCATTTCACTGTGCATAGCCTAGATTTAGTTGTGTTTATCTGTGTGTATTTTGTGTTTTTTTTTCATACTGCATATATGTTGTGTTATTGTCAGCACAGTGGAGTGGACCTAATGGGATTGAAGCCTAGTCCTTAGGACTTCTCTTCCTTCAGTGCTTTGACACTGTTGGTTGGGTCTTTTGACCCATAAAATCCATCCCTGATATGACCTATAATGTGTTTGGTGGGACGTTAAACCTTGCTCAGCTCAATTCAGCTGAGCTGTCACAGACATAACCAAGTTCAAAAAGCCTCGGCTGAAAGCTATACTAAGTGATGTTATTTGTTTTGGTTCTGGTGGAAGGTTATTCCTCCCATACCACTGATTTATGTCAATTGGTTGATGATTCGACTTTTGGGAGCAATGGTCATACATATTAAGTGTCATGAAAATGACATTTTTTGTGTTATTGATGCTTGCAGACATGTCTGTATGTTGATAGAAGCATTACTATTGTCCTCCTGTTGGCTTACTGTAGATAGGATGTGTTTATTCTCGTAAAATTCTGTCCGACTGTGAAGTAGTTTTTATGTGTTTTTTCTCTCACTGTTCAGATGAGGTCCACTGTAGTGAGACCGAGAGAGGAGGTTGTCAGTTACCAGGAGACACTGCGAGCATTCCTGCCACCCACGTTGAGGTACTTGCAGTGATCTCGGCTTCTTTCTCTGTGTGTTTAACCAGTCACAGTAGCTTTCGTTTTGATAACTCTGCTAATCATTAGTCAATGTAATATTGTTATTGTGTTATTATCAATATTATCAAGATACTCTATCCACAATTTTAGATCTAATACTGAAGATTTAAAGAGCAGTTTATGGCGACATTTTGTGGACACAGCGAATTTTTAATAGTACATGAACTGTAATCTTAGTTTGTAATCTGTTTTTATGATTTGTTTTGTGTGTGTATTTTGTATTTTGTCTTTTTTGGTGTATATAATTGTATTTTTGTGCTGCCATTTGGCGTAATAAACGATAATAATAGCTTTGCAGGACACATGTCTTGTGATTTCTCTCGTATCTGTTTGTCATTTCTAGTGTTGTATTAAAATGGCTGAACAACTCATGCAGTCATGATGGCTTATGGACTGTAATATTCTGACACCAAAGATCTTGATAAAATTCTATTGGGGCTGTCACCATCTGGGGTGCCAGTTGTATTTGAAGAAGATAACAATGTTTTTGACCATTTGAGAAATATGTTACTGTAATTCAGAAATTTGCATCCATCCACATAGATTGATGCGGTGGCGAAGTGATATATTACATACCACTGCACTGTTTTTCACAGTGTTTGACCATTGCAAATTTTGCTGTAACATTGAATGTCCACATTTCTTAGTAACATGTTAACATTGATGTGGAATGTCATACGCTACATCTGTGACAGTTGAGAAAGACCCTCATGCAATACGTGTATAAATCATGTGACTGTGGAGCATTTATGTCAGTATGTCCGCAGACAAAAATACACAATTATCTCAATACTGACAGCTGAGTTATATTGAAGGCACAAAATGGCCAGTTTTATATAGCCATCCACTCGTATAAAATAAGATAAATGCTGCAGTAAAATAAAATACAAAAGTTTTAAAAACTCGCACAAACTTGCTGCGTCATTAGCATAATATTGTATTGCTGCAGCCAATCATGTCACATCACATAGTGGTGTGATTTGATGAGGATCTCGCGTGTGAAAGTGAAAATAATTATATGTTATTATAATAAGCATATATTCCACCCTTTTTCTTGCGGAGTATTTGCAGAGGCACTGCACGTTTTTGCAAACTTTGCAAGTTTTGTAGCATTTATTTTATTTTACATGTGCGGACGACGACATGCATGATGACATCGATGTTGTACAGGGCTGGTGGTGTGGAGTCGGTAGATACAGCTGAAGCAGTGACATCGTGTGATGATGGGACGATGAAGCGCGGAGTCGCGAGCAGTGTTTCGGCAGCGGGTGATGTTAGCTCACGGACATCGTGTCCAGCGTTGACTGATGAGTCGGACCACGTCCAGCAGTTCCTGACGTCACATGCGGTCAACGGCGGCGTCGTTAACTTGCTACTTGCTTATCTCACTGAACTCACACAGCGTCGTCACTTACGATGGTAACTGAACCACTTGTCGGTGTCTGCTTTTTGTTGTCAACATCACCGCAGTGCAAGCTGCTAATTACTCTACCCTGGAAGGGGAGCACAGTCTCGCCGTGAGCTTGTCTGTCTTGTCTGTTCGTTTGTCTTTCTTTTTGTACACATATCATCTCCTCTCCTCTGATAGACAATATCTGAGCTATGGTGTTTGTCTGGAGGTAAGAGGGGAGATTATCAGGACTGTTCTGTGTTGTATTGTATACGACATTTGTGCACAATCATAAGCACACTTAGATGAGCAGTTCTTACAGTTCTCTGGGTTGGGTTTTGTCACACTGGGTGCATTTCACTGTGCATAGCCTAGATTTATTTGTGTTTTATCTGTGTATTTTGTACTTTTGTTTTTCACACTGCATATATGTTATGTTATTGTCAGCACAGTGGGGTGGACCTAGTGGGATTGAAGCCTAGTCCTTAGGACCTCTCTTCCTTCAGTGCTTTGACACTGTTGGTTGGGTCTTTTGACCCATAAAACCCGTCCCTGATATGACCTATAATGTGTTTGGTGGGACGTTAAACCTAGCTCAGCTACAACTATGGAGCCTATTGAAATTCCAAATTTGCGGTTTATGAACGACACTGATGCACTAACAATACATAGCCTATATTTCTGCATAGAAGAGCATACCATAGGTGCAGTCTGCATGTGCGCCAAATTTGCCACTGATATACGAATATGTGTGGTGATGGGTATGGGTGGGAGACGTGGGAGCCTCCAAAATTCGAAATCTATGTTGTCAATGTGCTGTCGTGAGATAGGTACGTTGGAGACCTTGGTAACGTGCAGGCAGACGCCTACGGCAAAGTGATGGAAACGCGACATGACCGGCTGATTTCACTTCACGGAGAGAACAACATCATCGGCAGAGCTGTAAACGTGCGTTCTACTTTCTAACTTACGTAAAGGCGATCTAGCGACATGCAGCCCAGCGATCTCTTCAGAATGTAGGCCTATAGGCAGTAGGCATAGGCCTACAAAGCGACAGGATACTTTGTAGGCTACATACCATGCCGATGACTAGCCAATCATAGCAGGGCAAACCTGGTATCAGCTGGTTAAGTTTCCACCATTGAAAAAAAACATTCAGTAGGCTACTAAAACAGGACAATCGTTGACATCAGATCTCCCCCGATCCAGGGTTGCCCCTGTTGAGTCACTTGAGTTTATACCCTACTACATGTACGTCAAAGGCCTGTCCTATTTGCATGGTCGATTCGTAGCAGAACCGAGCCATGACAGGCAACATGCAGTTTGGACGTGCGGTTTCTGAGATATGTTTGCGGACAGACACGCTCATCGCAGTAAGTTTACCTACTACTTGCTACAGGGAGTGGAGTAGACCTAGGCCTAATTAAAGATCTGTATCATCTGTGACCACGCATGTAAAGGGCCTAAGCATAGTCCTATCGATCGAGGTATCGTCACATCGGTCTGAACTTCACTGATTTTTTTATGCATGTTGCTGCGTTGCAATCACGTACTGTACTTAAATCAATGGGATGTAAAACTTCAATTTAATCAATCATGTTAGACTCCAATTACATACAAGGTGGGCCAAAAACTAGGTTATTTCGTTTGCTTGGATTTTCAAAACACCTACACCAATTTTCATGATTTTTGGCATAAGTCAATGCCTTTTTATTCCAACATCCGTTGATTCCATATTCAGCAAATTCATTATACAAAGTGGCACCACCTGACAAAAGTTAATAAATCGGATTTTGCTGTCAACGAATGCTTATAAAATAGGCATGTTTAGCAGAAGTAGTCAGGACGAACTGCTGAATAAAATCAACTGCAGCAGTTTAGCCTACTGAAAGATCGGAAAATAGAGGCATCCACGATCAGCTTTACTGCTTAAACAGCAGCATACCAAACAATGTGCTCATTGGTGATTTGCTCTGCAAAAGTCTCGCGGGCGTTGGGCATCAGCACATAATGTTGTCATATCTCGAATGCAGCATATCAAGGAACACAAACACATCAAATTGATCTTTAAGTGATACAATGAAGTCAGTTTTTATAATATTTCGACTCAGCCAGGAGGAAAGAAAGAAAGTCGCTTTTGAATTGTTTATAATAACTGAATAATGAGTTGTTGTCTTTCGCCAGGTTGCATCACTTTATATTAAGCAATTGAGGAAAATGACGCAACGGACATGTTCAGATTATCATGATGTTCAATAGTACCAAAAACTGTGCAAATTGGTGCAGGTATTTTAAAGATATGTATTTTCAATGCAGTGGTTTCGGTTGATTTGCAAGTGAAAAAACTGACTTGTTGATTTCATCGCTAGGTGGTGCCACTTTTGTCATAAATTTGTTCAATACAGAACTAACAGATGTGTTCAGAATGAAACAATGTTTAATTGTACCATAATTCATGCAAATTAGATAACACATTCTGAAAATATAGACAGTCAAATGTAGTGGCCTAGTTTTTTTGGCTCATGCTGTATATAGGACAGATAAAGCATTTAGTTTGTAAGCTTAAACCTTTGCTTAAGCTGAATAATAAGCCTGAATTGGTAATGTTTTCAGTGCACAATAAAAACGAATCACATCAGTAAGTTGATAGTTGTTGGCTGTGATGCAGATATACAGAGATGAAGATGATCTGGGACGAGGTGGCTTCAGAGACAGCATGACAACTGGCCACGCAGGACCTCGCATTGCTTGCTGCGTTATCAAGCCACTCATCTCAGACACATAAATAAAACCTAGTATATCATGGTGCACAACAAGTGACATCGAATCATCTTCATTTTGCTAAACAATAATGTTAACTACAGTATAAACAGTTATTATGAATGACTTTCTTGTCAGTGTTAAATAATAATGTAACATTACTATATCACATAGTTTCCGATATACTCAAATGTTGATGCAAATGAAATGTATTAACAGAAATAACGTTC
>Ga0209782_1000931_pt1 | contig 14224 bp, 9 predicted proteins | sample WorMetmaBAHAMAS1_FD_187390 | JGI IMG/M metagenome (GOLD analysis project Ga0209782, IMG submission 187390) | Marine gutless worms symbiont microbial communities from Max Planck institute for Marine Microbiology, Germany - Inanidrilus... | ecosystem: Host-associated > Annelida > Digestive system >...
GGGGTGAGGGTAATGGGGTGGCATAATGTAATGGCAACACAGCATCTTCCAAAATTACTGCATGATTTCTTGTTTTACGCACGATACAAATAGTGTGTTAGTATGATAACTGCTTGTTTGCTTTCTTGCAGTAGTCCGTTGAGTTTGATGAGGATGTTGTGCTGTTAGAATGATGACAGGAAATAATTGTAAATGACAAATGAAGGTGTGAAAAGTGTAGTTTTGCTGGAACTCACACTTCCAGCATTGCTGCTGTAGAGAGAATGACCACCGCTTTGCGTACCATGCATGCTGTCAGTAGAAAACTAATGAATGAGCAAAAACATGAAGTATTGTGTATAAATTGCAGTCCATATTTAGGCCATAATGTGAAGTTCACATTTATAATATGCAGCATATCATTTGGTTATCTGAGAGGAAGAGTTTGCTTGTAGAGCAGTTGATAGGCAGCCAATTTAAAGTACCTAAACACCACGGTTTAGTTATCTGCAGCGGTTCTGTTTGCTGGTCCCCTTATCATACTGTTTATATTCATGATTATTTGTGGAATGGTCACTGGCTGGCAGGTCTTGTCACAACTGTGAATCATTGTCATTTTTAATATACCTAAATGTAAAATGGACTTTTTAGTGCGAGATGTAATATATACATCTCACGCTTATGCTACGATGTCAGTGTCCGTCTGTCTGTCTGTGACGGAAGAGCATTGGCGCATTGTAGCTAATTTAGGTTTCAAATTCCGATACCAGTTTACTGCGCATTGCGGTCGCGGTGCATGCGGGCGCGAGGAAAGGGATCATCTCACGCTATGCTAGCCACTGCTAGGCCCTCTTGTATGACAGTTGTAACACTGTTGGTCATGCACCTCAGTGAGTGAGTGCTGATCTTTTCGTTGAAGTTTTGCTTCACTTTACTATTAGAAGAAGTTTGTTAGTTTACATGTATAATATGCACTTTTTCTCTGAGGGGTTGATTATGATCAAATTATGAGCATTACATTCAAGACTTTATGGTGTTCATAGAATATTTATCTGTATAGTTTTATAAAACAGCAGTTAACCTTTAAACAATTAAGCATGTCACATGTAATTATGTTTGGTATTACAAAAATGTTGATATTTGAAATTACTTTGTGTTAGTAATTAATTTGCACAAATAGTTATTTGTATATTGTTTTAAATAATTCTTGCAGGTCAACCAGATACGAACTGTTCTGAAGCAGCTGGACAAACCTGGTGGTCTATATCCAAATTACTTAAATCCACACAGTGGAAAGTGGGGCCAACGTAAGTATGTTCTCTTAATAAACCAGGTACATATAAATAATTGTTTCTATATAGCAGTGGATAGCAGCCATGGAAGTGATACAAATGTGTTTATATATGTAATAATATGTTCTTATTAGAGAATAATGGTCACACATGCACTCACTGGAAATTGATTTAACCGGCTTTCTTCCTGGATCTACTCTATGGTGGGCTCGTTACGTTCCCGATATGACCTATAATGTGTTTGGTGGGACGTTAAACCTTGCTCAATTCAATTCAATTCATAATCAAAGCCACACTTGAATGCTGAGCACAGCTTGTGTGGTTTGTGTGAATAAGGAGATATGCAGTGTGTGTGATGGACATTTTTGTGTACTGCGTGTGTTACAGAGCATGTGTCTGTCGGAGCACTGGGTGACTCGTTCTATGAGTATCTGCTCAAAGCTTGGCTTCAGTCAAATAAAACCAATTTGGAAGCGTTAGAAATGTTCCATGCTGCTGTGAAGGTATATATTAAAGATGTACCATATGTATAAAGCAAACATCACAAGCTTGTTTATTGGTAGAGACTGGGGAATTCATGTGATGCTTGAAATGGCAGATATCGTGCAGTTTTGATAGAAAAGTTATTGATTATTATTTGTTATACTTTGTGATATGATCTGCATTGTAATGTACTGGTTGCAGCAAGTGTTGTCAGCATTAAAAGTAGTTAGTTAGCAGCTGTAATTTTTCTAGGAAAAATCAGGTGTTCTAACTTTATGTTTGTTCATGGAACATAGTACATATATTTATGTCTGTCCAGAGTATTCAGGAACTGTTATTGGATGGTGAGAGTGATATTTTACCAGGCATATATTCTTGTTGAGCTTTTTACTACAGATATTAATAAGCAACGTACTTGTAATCTTATGTACTTTGAAAATTATCTGATTTAAAAAATAGCTGTTCTGTACAAGTATTCAGCTTCAGCTGTGTGAATGTAGGTTATTGATGAGAGATTGATAATGACGTCTAATGGAGGATTGCGTTATGTTGCCGAGTGGAAGAACGGACGTATTGAGCACAAGATGGATCACTTGGCTTGCTTTATTGGTAGTTATCAGTCATTTGTATAAAAATTTAAATAGTGTAACTAAGGTCCGGTTTTTCCACAGCAAATGAATCTCCCGTTAATTTAATCCGGCATTAAATCCGGCAAAACGGACGATTTAATTGACGAACTGCCGGTGGAAAAACGACATCTGAGTAAATTGATCATTATCTGCCAGATTTAATGCCGGATTAAATTAATGGGAGATTAATTTGCTGTGGAAAAACCGGACCTAAGCCGTTTGGATGTGATGTGCCAGTAAGATGAAAGGCCATGTGTCATTCACATTAGTTAGAACTGTAAACTGTATGCAGTCTGTACTGCATTGACCAGTTGTTAAGTTACTTCTGCTATGGTTCTGGATCTTCCTTCTCTCCTCAGTCCTCACTTTTTCTTTATTGGTGAATTTGAAAACGTCCCTAAGCTCCCCAAGTGGGGGGTGGGGCAAACCCGTAGATGAAGTAGTATTTTGTGCATTTTGAGCCACAGTATGGTGAATAAAGTCTTGAAAATGAGTCTGGTGTTAAAATGTTAGTGAGACCTTTATTTGTCCATCCCTCCAATAGACTGCCTCTGAGCTATGATGTTTTGTATGGAAGTTGAGAGGAAAGATTATCAGAACTGTTGTGTGCTGTGTATTCACAATGACACACAGGCATATTAGGCATAGATTAGTTCTTGTATGTGTATGTAGGTTTCTTCTTGTGCTTTTAGGTTTATCTTTCTGTCTTGTGTTTTTTTGTGGGTTAGCTTATGTTCTACGCTTTTGTTATGTTGGGTTTTGATTCATCTACTAGCCAAGAGATTGGGTCGGAATAATATCTAAAATGACCTATTTTGTTTCCAGTGGGACATAACATTTGCTCATTTAATACAGTATCTCACTGATTATGTGCACACATCCCACCCAACAAGTGCTGGACTCAGTTTAACCAGTAGGAACAGTTTTACAACTTGTGTGTCCCTAGATACAACAAAATTCCTGGACCAGCTTATGGAGATGTGATCCATCAGCATTTGATGCAAAATCTCTGTCCAGATTTTGCTTTGGTCACCTGATTGATTATACGTTATGAAGTTTGTCCGCATATATAGACAGTTTAGAATAGCCAAAGCAAACGATTACAACTTATCGAAGGAAGTTGAAACAGTGAATATCTTACGCTGTGGCTGGACTGCCTGTTCCAAGATCCCACAACCTTAAGCTAACAATTAAGAACAGTTTCGTATATGAAATCGATTTTATAACAAGGATGCTTTTTAAATTTGTTTATTAATAACATTGCTAGTCACTCTCACCGTTACGTATTTACATCGCATTTTTATTATATTGTATATCTCTATATCTGGCTGTCTCATATGCCATGTTTTATCTTTTTAACGTATTCATTTTGTGCCAGGTTGCAGTTTTACAGCTGATATATTTAGGTTATATTCGATTTGATTGATTTGAAGACTCATATGTTGCATGTCGGAGACCCGGTAGAAATCTAACGCTTGCAATCAGTTTGACCCTTGGCATTGACACTGCAGGTTGGGCATAGTGAAGGTCAATGTAGTCTTTACCTTAAAGGCGCGATATGACCTAATTTGTGTTAAAAGCGCCGTTAAACCCCAATCAACCATCATTGTGCCTGTAGAAATGTTACGGTACTGTAACAGTTTTCAGAAATTATGCTGCATATGCTTGGGATCCCACTTAAATTTGATGACACTGGAATACTGCACAAATTGAACAGATGCAAACAGAGAGTATGTACTCTATCATCAGAGGAGATAAGTACTGTACTGTAGTGTATATGCAGGCGGCTTGTTTGCTTTGGGAGCATCGTCGTCAGCCAATGCAAAACACTACATGAAGCTGGCGGCCGATATTGCACACACCTGCCATGAGTCGTATGATCGAACAGGTGTGGTGGAAGTATCGTTGCTTTCACTCCATTTGGTTATTGGAACAGTTCTGTCATTCAGCCTGTTACCTCACGTACCGTAAATCCCTGAATAAGCGCCGGGTCTCGAATAGACGCCGGGGGTCTAGATCGATTGTACGAATAAACGCCGGGTCTCTAATAAACACCGGGGGCTCTGATCTTCAGTGACTCCGGCAGGCAACGGCGACTCCGACTGCCTCTGCTTCACACAGTTCCACGTCCACACAGAGCGACGCTGAAGTCGCAGAATCGGTAGCTGCTGACGCGGATCTGGACATGTCTGTCGACTGCATTGATGGAGATGAAGAAATGGAAGAAAATGAAGCAGTCGTGAGCAATGACAGTGCAGATGAATCTGATGATTGAATGACATGAACGTTGTGGACTGTTGTGTGTTGATGCTGATGTAATAAATGCTGGGTCTCTTAATAAACTCCGGGGGCTCTGATTCATTGTACGAATAAACGCTGGGGGCGTTTATTTGGGGATTTACGGTACATCAACTTTTGTCAGGTGCTTCTTCGATGTGTTATGCAGTATTTACAAATTACTTGTAGATTCAGCTACAGTCTGATGCATTAGCCTGTTTTTACTGGATATATGATCGCTATATATTTAGCTGTGGCTGACATATCCAGATAATGCTCACACTAAGCTGTGGAGAAGTACGGTAGATGAGAAATAACGAACTGAACATTAGTGAGTAAATTAGTAGTTAACAATAATAATAATAATAATAATATTTCCTTTAATAATCTTTGACAAACCGCAGTGACAACAACATTATTAGCACAGTAGGCTAATAATAGCATAGAAATCGTTACGAGTGGCCATTCTTGAAAAGCTTGTAGTGGATAGCCGTCTTGTACAGCTCACATCGACAGATTCTATTAGCAAAAATTCACTAAATGCTATTTTTTCTGTTTTCAGATACAAAACTGGGGCCAGAGTCTTTCCGTTTTGATGGTACAACTGAAGCAAAGGCTGTCCGTCAGGGTGAAAAGTATTATATACTACGGCCAGAAGTCATTGAGACGTATTTCTACATGTGGCGGTTCACACACGACCCAAAGTACAGAGAATGGGGATGGCAGGCTGTGCAGGTCTTTGTCCGTTGTTTTTTCCTCTCATAACTGCTAGTCCTATACTGCCACTGTATTCTTTCATTTCACAGTACTATGGAAATGCCTGGATTATTATTGCTGTTATCTTACTCATTAATCTGATGCAAACAACGTTGGCATCAGAAGTGCCATTCCCATGTGGGTGCTGGGGGGGGCATAATGCACCCTAGAAACATTGTTGTAGATTTTGGCATTATATACATTGTTTGTGTGTTTTTTCCCGTATCACTGGCTTCCTTTTGCTTCTTGTAGCTTGTTTTCTTATATTCTTACTTATATTATGTTTCTCGTTTATGTCTCCTGTATCTTTTCCTTTGAGAATAGCCTCACTCCATTTCCAGGCTGGATGTTGTAGAAGGCGACTAGGCTAAATCTGGGTTATAATTTGTCTCAGTTCATTTTTTGTTGTTGTGTTTTTGTGTTTGGTGATTTGCATTTCATTGATTTAGTGTCTGTAGGTGTAGTTTTATGTTAGCCTAGATTTATTATATTATACTGTCCTCATTTATTGCCATCTATATTCCAGAACTATTTTACACTTGCATGTAATAGTTCTATTCATAGATATGAAACTAGACAACAAATTATATTCATCGCATGTTAATACCAGATTTGGATAACGAATACCGAGATATAAATGTAGTCAACTGTGGAATCATCTACCCCTTTATCTGAATAACAGCACTGCATCCCAATCCTTTCGGAATAAGTTAAAATTGTTGTTGACTGGGGACACATGTGAATTATGTCTAGACATCTGCTGGAAATGATATTGCCCTTTTGTATGAATATTTTCGTGTGCTGCTGCATGGAGTTCCAGTGGAACTCTAGGATATGGAGGTGTTTTTGTTCGAGGTGTGGTCAGCACACTGCTGTGCCAGCAGGTTGAGCCACCATTTGTAGAACCTAGTCATCTGGCATTTGCCTTACTTTCACTAAGACTGACTTCAGTTTCTGCCATTTGGCACTGACTGTCTTGAACTCATCTGCTTGAAAGTCTAATGTCTCTGAGAGGTATTAAACCTCACCCCAAACTCACTTTGTAGATGTAGCTTTTATAACTCGGACAGTAATCTCATGTATTGGCCGTGTCACATTGATGTTGTGACCTTGACTGTCAAGGGAAAAGATGTCACGGCGGCTGCTGTCTGGCGTCAGTACATAGAGTTGTGACAATTAACTAGTATAATGAATTGATGCTTAGGCAATTGAGAAGTGGTGCCGCACGGAAAATGGATACACTGGCATCAAAGACGTTTACTCCGTGCCTCCACCACACGACGATGTACAACAGAGCTTCTTTCTTGCGGAAACACTCAAGTACCTTTATCTGCTGTTCTCGCCCGACGACGTACTGCCACTAGACCAGTGGGTTCTCAATACCGAGGCCCATCCTTTGCCAGTACTTCACAGTACTGTTGACACCGCACCACATTCCACTGTTGCTGGCCGATCGACGAATGCACCGGCCGCGGCAGCTGTATGATGTCACGAGCACGGTCATCTTGTTATCTAGTAAACTATATGTTACGGCTGTAAAATTGTTATTTTGTAAATCATGTTTATACTCGGTTAAAAAGATAAATTACGTGTTAATGCATCTAGTATAATACACGTATTTTGTTTATTTTGAGATAAATCAGGGTATACTATAAAAATCAGCAGTGATATCAACATTTAGCCGATGCATCTTACTCATCCTAACCTTAAGTCTGACCCATCCTTTGACCTTTGATTATAGTAAATAAGTAAGAATATTTATACACGGCACAAAAAAGCACCAGTCACTATGCGCCGCAGCCCTACACAAACCCACTATATCTTCAAAAGTCAATCTATTCCCAGGGCTAGCCATCCGTAAGTAAGTAAGTTTAATAAAACACGCAGCTATACAAAGTAAAAGCTGAATAGATGAATAGAATACTCAGCCTACATAATAAAAGCAGCAATAATACACTAACTAGAATACCTAGCGGGCTTTCCGTCAGCTCTCAACACATGGTTAAAAGTTCGACTGAATACTTATATGATCCTATTTAATTTGAAACTTTGCACCCATATTTGGTCAACAAATATCAATTTTAGCCCCCCCCCCTTACATTGGACTTTTTGGTCCGCTTTGGTCTGAACTTTCACCCTATGGGTGAATTGAGGGGGGTTGGGCCTCGGACACGTTTTTTGTCACAAACAGAAACGTGGCTGCTTAAGTCGCACCTCCTTGCTGCAATGTGCGAGAGCGCGACTAAAAATGAATCATTAAAATGGCGATAGCCAAGGACTAGATTTCTGCTGACTTTGGTATAGTTAGCTCAAGCCGTTTTTCTTTTAGAGCATGGATGGACACACTTGCACAGACACACAGTCAGAGATGCAGCTGAAAGCCCTACTGATGCTACAGCAATAGTTGCCAGCATGTGTAATGATGGTTTGAGGTGTGGTGACAGGATATCTAGCATGCATAAAGCATTATGTTCTTGGTATCTTGCCGTTAACGAGTTTGTCATCTGAGCACATATGCTTTCTATGACATTTTACAGCAGATTTATTGCACTTTCCTATTCTGAGTCTCCTTCATTGTCCTCGTGCACTTGACACACTCTTTAATTCTGTGATGTATCTGTTCAACATTTCATTAAGTGTCTCACTAAAATCACTACGATCTTTTCACACTACAATTTTTCTTGTTGTTGGGAGTATGCTGCTGCGGTGTGCCACACGTGCATGCTTGCTGAATCGTGGCTGTTACCGCACTCCAGTCTTGTTAAAAATAATAATAGTAATATTTCAGCAGATGTGACATTATAGTCTTCACATCAGGCTGCTTTGCTTTCTGGATTCTGTTCATAATTTATGACATAATCGAGAGTGGTAATAGAAAGGGCACAAAATGTGGATTACTTTTCATGCAGAAATGTTATTCACAATCTTATAACCTGTATAATACAAACTCTAGTAGTAGTGCTATGTTCATATTTACATGTAATTATGCAGAAACATTTGAAAGCACAACTTGAAACTTGGTCACAAGCAGCTGAGATAAGTGCTAGTGACAAGTTAAGTTGGTTGCATTGATAACAGTAAATTAATGCATCAAAATTTTATCTAAAACTATTTGTTTTTCATTAATACAATTTTACAGCTGTACTGTATACTTCCAACATGACTGCCTTTATCACAGCTCAGTGCTGCTTGAACTTGATGTTAGCCATTTCACTACTACCTGTGCTACCTGGTACACATACTATCATGTTCCATATTTCACATCTACCAACAGTGTGTCTCAAAAAAAAAGTATATCACCCAACCACCAACGATAATTTTAATAATTTTAACAGCAATTGTCCAATTCCAGTAATTTTTGGTACAAATAATATGGAGAGATTGTGCGATCGAAAGGTGGTTTATTTTTCCACCTCGCCATTCGATGGCATCTTCAGTCACTAATATTTGTACCAAAAATTATTGGAATTCAACAATTACTGTTAAACTTATCATTGGTGGTTGGGTGGTAAACTTTTTTGAGACTTGTGTACATGTAATGGTGATAGAACATTGTAATGTATGACTCTGATGTGCATTGTCTTTGAGCTGTAGGATGATTACTAATAAAGACTGCATTTCTAGTCTTATATGGCATCATCTTATGGTGCTGTACCTTTTTCGGATGTATTTTATATTCAAAACATATTATGTACAGTACAGCATATTGTGATATGTTCTGTGTATGTTGGAACAGTTATTATACCGAGCCTGATTTAAAAAAAATTATACCATTTACAAACTGTAAATTTCAAAGAATTCCGAAGACATATTTCATGAGTATGCTGAGGTGTAACTTATTTGTAAGTTTTTAGTATGTGCTAACAACTTGCTAGTTTTACTAGCTTGTTACTACTTGCCTTGTGAAAATTTAACAATACTGATGAAAAATTTTACGATGATATTCTAAGATTACTGATACGTGTAATTTGTAAATTTCGCCCATTGATTTTGGTGTTCGTACTTGATACAGTCAGCTAAAAAGACATCTTCATAATTATCTGGAATATGTTGGTAATATATTATTAATTGAAACACAGATCAGTGTATTCAGTGTTTCTATTTAGCTGCCATCAGTCATTTTACAGCAGCTACCAGAAGTGACACGTTTAAGGTGAAGACATCGTCAAGCTGATCTTCTGACGAATGAAACTAATGTGCATATAAATGGCGTGTGAATTTAGGAAGTTGGTTTTAAAAATTCCTGCGAGTAGTATATTGGTGTTGTATTGTGGAGGTTCATTCAGTTATTGGAACATGAAAATAGCAGTATGTAGTCTGGCTTGAAGCATGGCACATCATAACAATGTTGAATTTATGAATTTCCGTCAAAACGGCTGATTTTTGGAATGCCATTGGGACTTGCCTGAAAATAACAGTAACTACCAGAGAGACAGGGATTCTTTTTCGTATCCATTGTGCCAACTTCTTTGGTGTGGTTGTTATGTTCAGTCACCAAATAGTGCAATGTAACTACCGATAGTGTTAATGTGTTAGTGCGTGTTTTGTGAATTAATACTTTCTTCCAAATGCAGTAGTTTCTATCAGGCGTTGTGGACGTTGAGCTGTCTGTGCACGTTCTGGTTTATGAATTCATTTGTTCTACCAGCTGATATGTTTTTATCATGTTTATGGCACCTTGTGTGATATGTACATAATAAGTGTTTTAAATACATGTAATTTCAAAGCAGTGATATTGTTTCTGTAACTGTAAATAAAGTTAGTTTATGAAAATTGAACAGGTTATGTAAAAATAAGAACTTTTCTTGTGTATTTATTTCTACAGTACAGTACAAATTTTTGTCATTTGTTGCATTTCATAAATAAAGTATATTAGACTTGCATGCTAAGATATTTACTGAAGAAATCTACAGAATAATATGCACAATTTTGACCATTATTACCTTTTTTCAAAGAATGGGCACCCTGATATACATGCATAATAATAATCCTGTCAGTTTCCCAGTTAGCGTCAAATGACACCAGATGCTGACTTAACTGCACTACCTCAGTTATGGTTAACCATGAGCTCAGATAAAGTTATAACTAAGCCTACTGTGTTCCAGGCATACTACAGAAGTGGCAAAACAAGTGAAAAAAATAGTCACAAAATTTACATTTTGAGGCTGTAAATTCACATCACTGTATTGGCCAAGGTGAAAGTCCATAAAGTCAGGAGCAGTGAGTGAATATAGGTGTCAAGATGACTGGCCTGTGACTTGAGATCTAGACAGCTGAACAATAACAACCTTAAAAAACAGGACAAGTGTTTCAAGACACTAAAGATCTTGGTCTCAATATTATAGGGCAGAGAAACAATTTTCTCTGAAAACAAGGGTCTGTATTTCGCTTATTAATTATACCAAAGTGCATATTGTACTGTAGCCATCAATTTTCATATATCTGATGAGTCGAAATGAAACAACAGCACAACACTTTTATACACTGATGAAATATTCAACCTGTATGTGTAATTAGTGAACATGTTACCAAAATGTGCTTTAATTGTGCCTCAGTGGCAGTAGTCCACATCACAGTGTATACAACAAAAGTTTCTGTGGCATTTTCAAGATGCATATGTGTAAGGTGCTGTTCGTGAGTGTGCATGGTAGTCGTAATAAGGAATCCAAAGCAACTGTCAACATGCATCCAACTGCTACAGTACTTTATTATCAATATTGCATTTGTCATTGTATATTGTCTGTGTTAAGTATGCTGTTGTGGTACATATTGACTACTGTTATCAGTTACTTATATTTCTTATTTACAAACCAAGGCCAGAGTGGCGTTTCGGAGTAATCTTCAACCGAAACAAGAGCATACATGTATTTGTAAATAACATTACTCATTTGTTAGAATTAAGGTTGTTATATTTGTCATGTCACCTGTACTAAAAGCCCAGACTTACACAAATATAGCTAGCTAATAATGACATAAACAGCTGGAAAGGCAGGTCCAATACTATACAATTATACACAAGCTGTTAGCGGATACATCAGTCAGGGTTCCCACTCAAATGTCATGAGTGAAAATTCAGGACTTGATATACCAAACAATCCGAACCCACTTTTACACCGTTTTCTGCCTCGACCTATGAACTTAATAAAAACAAGACACTATGAAACTACATGCAATAGCCTTATTGTCAGTGATGACAAATACCAATGTGACAGTACTACTAGATAATTTGCTTCATAGCGGCCTAACTATAGCCTTGAAACGAAGTACTAACGTGGTTGACTTTTCAGCACTTTCATCAGGACCAGTGGAAACGTATTCAATGTACGGAGTCTCCATTGGAATTATGTATGAACTGTTGATGACGATTGTTATCCAACATTATGGTGTGTAACTTGTAATATCACCAATTGCCAAATATTATGCAATGTTAATGACATTTCTAAAATCATAACGGCGCCAAGCAGACAAACATGGCAGGAGGGTTTGATGGTATTTGGATATCTGCATTCAGCTATCACTGTGGAACAAAATAAAAACAAACTTGAAGTTAATTTCTCTTTGAAATAATTTAATGCACATTTGTAAAAACTGGCCAGGTCTGTGGGATGCAAGCAATAGCTTAGAATACAAGCAGGCTGGCTTGTGTAGTATGAACTGTAAAAGGCAAAGAATTACACATTGTACAGTTTGGTCAGATATATTTTACACAGTAGATGAGCAATAGTTTTGTTGTTGCACAAACAAGACTGGTCTGTGAGTAATCATCCATTAAAAAGTTGCGAGTTGTCGTTAACATGTTATGAAATTTTACGAGGTTAAGAAATGGAACGTAAGAAATGTTATCAAGACATCGATGCAAGAACATGAACAGAACATGAAAATGATGAAATATAATTACAAAGATTCAACTGAAAAATGTATACCACGTCTTGGCAGTTTTTATTACTTACTTTTGAATAACAGAGAGGCTACTGAGCATACGTTTTGTGTTAAAATCAACTCACATTAGCTAGCCCAGCTGATTAATCATGCTGGTAAAAAAAACAGTGAAATACATATTTTAAACCAACATATAACACAGTGTCTCCTATGCGGAATGTTCCAATATGTAACAGCCTCTTTGCTAGTGCATGAACAGTGGTGACTATTTTGGTGCACTTAACTGCTGCAGTGAGCTTACACTTACAGTACATGTTAAAACCAATATTGCATTAGTGAGACCAACTGAGTAACAAGCAGCATTGACGAGTAATAAACATAACGACGTCTGTTGTGCAATGCTCTAAGGTGTGCGGCCAGTGCATTATGTAGACAACACAAAATGATATCACAGAATTCAAGACTGTTGTGAATATAGTTAGAACTCAAATCCTTGAGTAGGAGTCTCCGCTGAGAATGCAAACTGGCCACTCTCAGTTGCCTGTGGAGCGACTGCACTATCCTCTTCAGTTTCCTGCAATGTCAAAACACTTTACAGTGTACACAGCTGCACTGTAAAATGTGCTTTAATTTTTCTTACTTACTACAACAATTAGTACATGCCGATTTAATAGGTATCACATTTTGAGTTTCATTAAGTATGATCACGGTATTTGCAGTGGAGATTGTACATAATCTGGCATAAACGATGCAATATCCTTACCTACGGCCGATAAAACTACAGGACTGAGGAACACAGTACAGGACTTGCTACACACTGCACGCAGAATGTGGTTAGTGTGACTGAGCTAGGGAAGTGACAAGAGACCTTCTTTGGCTGGATAATAAACAAAGATGTGATGAAGCAGAGCTGGGAAAGAGTGATGCAGCATACGTGCACAATTCTTTTTACGAAGTTGCAAAGCATGGGTTGGATTACTAGCTACGACAAGTTAAACTGACGTGTCCTTGATGACAACTCAATAAATGAAACAACGATGGAATTGAAAGTTTTGCCTCATAGCAAATGATTGAACTGCTTCAAAAAACACTCCATCACATTAAATTATTAGGCACAGGGGAGGCAGCATCGCGATCTACTCAGCCTGAAGGAAGTCCAGCGATCGCATGCTCTGGTAACTGACTGTCGACATGCCAACGCTCCATCGTGAGGCATGCTACTGAAGAAGAAAAGCAAGCAAAGCAGAATCAGCAAAACACAAGGTTGTTGATCACATGAAAATTTTGGGTCTATACTGCTGACAGAGATGAAACAAATCCAGATAGAAAGTCAGGCAAATCACGTGTGGCTGGAAAATAGCCGTTAAAGCAGCCTCTGTCGGCATTTTACACATGAATTTTGTTATCATTATCATCATAATGCATCATCACCACGCACATTAGAGTGCTAGACTTCTTGTACTGACTGTAATCAGATCATGATTAAGTCTTGTAAAATGTAGGACGACATGATCAGCCCCATTGCTGACAAACCTGCCTGCACGTATTTATATATTTTGTTGTCCATCTCTATTTGTTGGCATTCTTCCACCTTAATATATATGCAAAATTTGGTGACTGAAGTCCAGAATGTAGCTTTAATATTATAAGTGGAGATGCAGACTTTTGCATCATAATACATTAATGTCCAACAATACAGCTTTATTTGATATGCCAGGACCACATCTTCACTCAAAAATAATCAATTCAATACTTTATTCAACAGTGTATTAAAACAGTTATGCACTGCTCTACTTTTAAAAACAAGAAGCATTTGAAAAATGTTGGGCCCATTCACCACTGCGAGCCGCCTCACGCCCATTCAGCAGATGTCGCTAGCGGTACTGTCGCGCGCCGCCTGCGCATCGATGTCCACGACAACGCCGACGA
>Ga0209782_1000932_pt1 | contig 14219 bp, 7 predicted proteins | sample WorMetmaBAHAMAS1_FD_187390 | JGI IMG/M metagenome (GOLD analysis project Ga0209782, IMG submission 187390) | Marine gutless worms symbiont microbial communities from Max Planck institute for Marine Microbiology, Germany - Inanidrilus... | ecosystem: Host-associated > Annelida > Digestive system >...
ATCTGACATCTCGTGGCAACAATTTTTATAATTTTTCTGAGAATCAATTCAATCAAATGGCCAAATTTCGTGGATATTAAACATTAAAACTTTCAAAAGCAAATGATCTGCACGCGTCCCCCCTCGTCTCCCCGTGATTTACGCCCATGGCACACACACACACAACTGATCAGCCTAGCGATGCACCTACTACGGCCGTCGTGGCGAATTAGCCAGCTATGACGTCAGTGGTCAGAGGCATGAAGGCATGCCATGGTAGGCCTACGCCTTGGCCACAATGCGTCTGTCTGTCTCTCTGTCTGTCTGCTCGACTAACAAAGAGCGTCGCGCGGTCCCTCTGCAACAGCAGAGCTTGTTGTATTTTTAGATAGTTGAGTTGGAGGAGCAAATTCGTCGACATGAGTTGAGTGCTGAGAGGTCACGTGATCAACTGAGTCATATGACGGCTCTGCATCAGTCAGCTCTGAGACAGGTGCGCGTTGCCATGACAACATACACACACACACGCACGCATCATAATAGGGCGCTTTGCCACTAGCAAAGTTGCCATGAGCGCCTTGACGTACACTGCCGTTTCTACTCGCAGTATGGCTATGGCAATAACTGCATGCAACAGTTGCACATGAAACCACGGCATTATATCAGGATTGATCATCGACAGCAGACAATTCGCTCCCTGCAATTAACTGACGGCTATCGAGTACTTGCCGGACTATCAGCGATCAGAGTTTGGTTGAAATCTCGCCTGTTATGCTTTCTGTATTGAATGTTTGCTCTTATACGCCGCTTAGCGATCCTCACTGGGCCATTGTGTGAAAAACATGACGTTATCCACAAAACCGGAAGTAGGCTACATGACACACCGCAACGCCACTAGAAAAGGACCAAGCCGTAGCCACAGGCAACATGCACAAAAATTGGTGAAGTTTAGCCATGTGGATTTCAAGATGTGCCTGTACAAGCGGACATGCATGTAGTACCTATATCATCATCATAGACGTGTGTAAAGTGGCGTAAACAGTTAAAACTATTGCAATTAAGGAGCACTGAGTCAACATACTCATGACAATGTTTGGCACCCGCTGATCAAGTAGCTGAAGCATGTTTTATCGAAACACAATAAAATGTTTTATAGAATGGTTGTGTGGCAGATTGAAGAGAAAGACGTGGAGTTGCGAGAGGTGAATTCACGACTTGAGGGAGTGAAATCGCTGCATGAGTTACGTCAGTCAGTGGACTGGGATCAACTAGTTCGACTTGTTGACAGCGTCAGAACAGCTGGCATAAACCAGCCGTAGAGATGTGCCCGACGCGTAGTTTACTATACGTTTATACGCATTCCTAACCGGGGGATCCTATAGGGAGAATTTGGGGGTTTGGATGGTGTGCTATAGATTAGGATATTCAAACTGTATGACTGTTTGATCTTTTTTATATAAGCAGATTTAGTTGGAGTAATAATGTTATCTTGCAGTGTTATTTGCAATATGAGGCGTCGCTGTTTTGCAGTCTGCAAAATAATATAGGCTAAACTGTAAGTCAAGGACCATTATTAGCGGTTTTTCACTGCAATCCTACAACGTTACTTTTGTATTGAGGCCTATAGATATTTTTACAGTGTAGAAAGTTGAAGACACCACGAATGGCCATTGGCCACTGCTGAATACATTGGCGTCGCCAGCTAAACGGGGGCGCCGCACTGGGGAACATGCATGCACCACTCGACTTCCAACAATTTATTTTTCCAGTGCAACTGGACATAGTCTGACCGCAACTTTGTGCGATTTTCTCTCCAAACATTGTACAATTTGTGCCAGCAGCTGCTGTATGGTTTAGTGGAGGCTACATGAATAATTGAATATAAGCCTATTTCGTGTTTTACCAATTTTTTTCACTTAGACCGGGTTTTGTGCCACTGCACCTGGCGAGGGTACGTGGGGTTGAATAGACACGTTTTGGTGGAACAGCTTAACCATTGTGATTGGTGGAATGGAGAGTCAACGACAAAAATCCTACAATGCCCCAGTCCCTTTTTGTTTATTCACGCGGAACTTGCGATGTTAATGCAGTGTAATCTGCAGTGCACTATACTGCATGTTGATGAGTGAGCGTGCAGGACTAAACACTGGTCAAACTTCAAGATGATGACATCATTCATGCTGCTATATCAAATGCGTTCACAACGTAATACACTATACCATGCCTTGCAGTGCTTCCTTTTTCACCATTTTAGTAAACTCTGACTTTACTTTATATTTATAATTCACTTAATATAATTAGTGGACAATAAAAATCATCCACTAACTCCAAAAATCCGAAAGTACATAACATATGCTTTAAGTAATCAGGCGCCAAAAAATCAATGAATTTTGACAACGAAATACTGGTGTTGAAAGTATATAAGTAAATTATAACTAACAGTATGGAATAAAATAAAATCTATTTTTGCACAGTGTAGCACTGTACGGAGTGTCTTGTCGCTAGCTGTTTAATAAATATATGTGTTATTTTTATTGTCAATAGTAGCAATCGCCATAGTGGCGCCATCTGGGGAGTTAAAATAAGGTTGCTTCGTGATAAAGTCAAAGATACAAAGTCCTTTGATAAAAGCATAAAACGACTGCTGGTCCGATGCCCGGATCGGGGCGAAACTCCGTAAAAACGACTCTGGGAAAGTTGCTGTCGTACACTGTAACGTATCGCAGTGCCATCAGATACAAAAAGGCCGAGCCATGGCGATAGGCGACATGCAAATAAAATTTGACGGATGTTGGATCATGTGGTTTCTGAGATATGCATGCGGACATACATACATGTACGCGTCTGCAGACCAGCACGCCACTAGACAGCCTATACACGTAAAAGGAAAGGTAACTGACAAAGCCTAGCATGCGCGTAGCCAGGATCTTCAGAGGGTATGAGTGCACACAGGGGTGCATGGATCCAGCCTCCAGGATTTCTGGTTAGAGTCATTTTATTGTTAGGTACGACACTGTAAACTTAGTTTAAGGGACACCTTTATAATAGGCACTGCAAAATTTGCATATGACAAAATAACATAATTACTAATTTCTTGCTTAACAAAGGATTGAATTAGTAGGCATATAAATTCTTATCTGTGATCTTGATTCTTGTACTGTCATAACTAAGCTTAACAACTAATATCATTGGCATTTTCTCACCTTTGAACAGACACAGACATAACGACTCCAGCTAGCTCACCACCCAACTTGGTAATCCAGTGATTTTTTAGTAATGAAAATTATTTTAGTTTTAGTTAGATTTCAGACCAATCAGTTTTTATATTATTAGGGATCTACTGTACAACACACGATCAGAACTAGAACAAAGGCTTGAGTGTCAATTAGGTTCACAACCAGAACATGGCTCTTAATGACTTAATTTATAAAAAAAGCCAAAAAACACTGATATATAAATATGATATATGATATGCTATATGAAACTAGGTAATTTGAGAATTGGAAGCAGGTAGTCAGTGATTTACAATTATTTTCAGCTGGAAAACTAACAAGTTAATGAAGGCACCACCAGGCAGGACTTGTTGCACGACCTAACCTCGACAACCAGCACAACGATGACGAATGTACGTGGTGTCAACGACCTGTAGCATGTTTTGATAATAACGCAAACATATGACTTAGTATAGGTTTTCCATAGATTATTTTAAACAAACTACAAAAAAGCTGTTGTTGCTGCATCTGTCATTATTTCAAAGCATACTCCACTTTAGTCCAAATTTTCATTCATTCTCTTGGGAAATGTGCATTTTTAATTTTCTTTATTTTCTGAATGACCATTTTAATGATACCATTAAAAACATGTTTCAACATTTCTTTTTATTTTCATCTTAAACGCACAGAACGACATCACATACAACAGTAACAGTAACATAATGTGTTGCATTTACTCTACGATCAAGTTTGCTATAACATCAAACATTAAACACGCAGTGAACAGACACGGACGACTATCAACGGTAGATGACAAGGCATCAGTGATGAATGTTGAAAGACGGCACATCACTACTGCCAGCAGTGCTGCTGCTGCTGACAGGTACATCGTGCCAGTGATCCCATAGGATCCCAGGCCGGCAGCACAGTCGGCTGCTGGGTCAGGATTTCTAACATGGACTCCGTCAAATGTCGCTTGTCAATCACTACTTCATAGACGTACTCTGTGAACCACGCGTCAGACATGCATAGATATCCTACACACAGACAGAGACATGCACACAAAGGGGCCGGCAAAGGTTTGTCCGAGCTGGATATCTCAACACCATACTGATGTGAAAATGCTAGAGAAGTCATCATTATCCAGCTCGGACAAACCTTTGCCGGCCACACACGTGTACTGCGTTGTGACAGTGGTGTACAGTAAACACAGTCACCAACTAAACTGCTGAAAAAAAACAGACAAATGCAAACATGAAATTTGTAAACAAATAAAAGGTAATGTTACAAGATAATTTAAGCAGATGACTCAAGTAAGAACATTGTCGAGTGATAAAACCTTTGTCTCCACCCTGGTCACTCCACGAGTTCTCAATGCGCCATTTTGTCGTCTTACCGTCCTTCAAACACATGCACGGCGCTGTCAACAGTCTCCACTGACTGCTCACTTGCATTTATCAACAAATTCGTAAAAAACACAACTCATTCCCAAATCACGTGTACCCATGGGGGGGGGCGGTGTTCATCTCCATTTCTGTGACCCTCAGACAGACAGACAGACACCGGCTTACTCTGTGAGACCACATGATAACAACCACCAGCTCTAGTGCTGGGCCTGTTTACACGCCAAACAAAGTATACTGCCTGGTAGCAGAGGCGCATGGGTGTGAACAGCTTGCCCAACCCTACACCCAATATAGGACTGACAGACATTCCCGGTTGGCTAATCATGCTGTAAAACACTTGTTGTTTGTGTGCTGTTTAATTTCACAAGCCACACAAAACCGCAAAATTAAAGAATAATACAGCACTTTGATTGGCAGTATTACACGTTGTGATTGGCTCATCACTAAACTACCGGATGGCAGATACAGCATGTTGTTAAATCGCAAACTTTTAGGGCAGTCAAGTTACAGGGTTTTACAGTATGCTGAATATGGCAATGTGGGCGGAGCCTCATAAATAAGTTAACCACAACAAAACATCGGTTAAGTGTACACAGTCAAAATGCAACATGTGGAACATAATGCACACGATAGAATGACTGACGTCATCATGTGAAGACAATCATGGGATGAAGACTAGATGACAGAGAGAGAGAGAGAGAGAGGCTGGATAGACAGAGACCTGTTCATGTAGAGCAGTGAGGACCATGGCGTGAGTCATCAGTGACTCTCCGTATACAAGTCTGTCGGCTTTGTCAAGTCCATGCACGTCCACATCAAACACCAGCGAGTAGTTGTAGCTACAGACACACACACAGTTACTGACAGCCATGCATACAGACACACACAGACACAGACATTTAAAAAAGACACATCTACACCATTTTTGGCTATATTCAGTGTCATGTTACTGCAGCAGAACTTATGGATAAGTCGGATTATGATCTGTTTCTCAAGTTATGTGCACCAACGCATACTTTAAACCATTGACTCATTCTATGAACTCCGTCTATTTCACAGCTCAAGGACATTCCTATCAGATGCCTCAACATTCCACTAATCTCTGTAAGAAATCTTTTGTTACCCATAGTTTATATAGTTTGGTAAAATTGTAAAATAGTTAATAGTTTTGTCTTTCTGTGTGCTGTGTATGCAGTACAGCACTTCCTATTAGTGTTCTGCAGTTGCTACAATATGTCTACGTGGAACCATTGTCCAGCTGTAAGTCAAGTGTACAGGGTTCCCAGGGTTCACACTCTTTTGGAAGAACAAAATCTTGGAGTTTTCATGTCCAATTTTAGAATTTTCCAGGTGCTTTTGATCACAGCTCGCAGCCAAATATCAAACACATTTGGTCTGCAATAGTTACCAAACACAACTGAATGCAATCATTGTGAGTGGACTGCATGAAACTAAACAGAACTTGCCGTTGAGAGTAAGTTTAAACACTATATGCACTGTACTTTGTAATGCAAATTAACTTGTACACTGTACAGCCGTTACAGTATCAAAACTAGCGTAAATCGACTTATCACACCAAAAACTCCAGATCAAACATAAAATTCCACGAGTTTTACAGGTTTTCCTGGTGGTTGGGCATCACGGTATAGTAAGGCTAAATTCCATGGGAGAAATTTCCTCATAGTAAGTCCATAACTATGCACCAACTTCCACGTAAGATGCCAGCAATATGCCCGTCAAGTCGCTACGAGGACGTTGGTGACTTCCTTGTAACATTTGTGGCCGGTGGTCTGCTGCAGTAGTGCTGCCGTTCGTCGTGTCATTCTCCAAATTCCACCAGTCATCCAGCACGCACGACTTGTTAGCGACAAGCCAGACTATCTTGACATGTCGAGATGGTCTGAAAGGCACTAACATTCTCGTAACATTTGCTACGAGGTGGTTTCAAGGACACTTCTCCCATGGAATGTAGCCTATACAGTACATACAGGTGGAGATCTTCAAGTCCAAACTTCTTCCAGCTGCAGTACTTGTTGACATCACAGCCGAACCACACCGGCTAGACACACACACACACACACAGACACATACCACACACATACTGACAGAGATCATATCAGCTGAGTCAAAAACTAACCCTTACTGTACATTGGAGCAAACCTAGCCAGTTGTTGACATCAAAGGTACGTACAGACATACATAGAGCAGACGTGGTCTAGGCACGTGCTAACTGCACACACAGACAGACAGACAGACAGACAGACAGACAATAACAATGGTTCTTTACCCACAATCTAAAGTAATTAAGAATAAGATCAAATCAACTCTATTAAAATTTGATTGGAGTAATATGCAAAAACACAAATCATCTTAAAATATGTTGTAAAACGTTGCGTGTTAACCTCGTTGTTTTTGATTGCCTTCAACGCGAGCTGTTTGAGCATGTCGGCCGGTTGATTAATGTACAAGACGAGAGGGCTGTCAGTCATGTTGCCTAGGTACTCCACCGTGTACAAACAGTCGTAGGGGTTGTGAGAACGGGGGTCGTTCACTAGCGCCACCTACACACACGATGATGATGATGCCTCATGCACAACACTGGGGCACTGTCGTTCATATAATGCCAACCTGTGCTTGTCTGAGCACACGTTTCATACACAAATTCCACGCCAGTCTTGAACTACAACACCGCATGCAGCTATGTACTCAACTGTGTCAACATTCACACTTGCAACATTTACAAACCCACGCATCAATTTATGACATCATTTATAATTTATTATCACATCCAGCATTCCAGCTGCTATTCCTCTTTTTCAACTCTTTTTCTCCCCATATTTCAAGCCTTTCTGTAGCCCCAAACTATTACCCTGGACACTTTTATAACCAACTGCAGTTAAACTGGGATGAAAAACAACAGACTTTAGCACAGCAACATAAAACTAATTCAAATATGAACTAAATGCATAATATAATCTCACGAAAAAATCACTACGGGGATATTCGATTAAAACAACATAAACAAACAACAGTGACGTCATATCACGTAACATTGTATTCGATTTGCCATGTAAATCAAATCTAGATTCAATATATATCCGAATCCAGATTATTTGATCGAATATCTCCTTAATTATTAACAACCAAGATGCTGTTTGACCGCAGCAGTTGTTGCTATAGATGTCTTTCTTAAATCATTTATAATTGTCAGCACTCATTGCTGACGTCACGCGTCGCGAGTGAAATGGGATTCAAGCAGGATTCACCAAATCCGAATCCAGATTCAGATTCGTTAATTGAATGCACACTTTTACTGAATCTGAATTCGGATTCTCTATGTATCCAAATACGGATTCCTTAATCGAATATCCCCTAAACTGTAATAGTTACCAGCGCCTCAACATGTCATTACCACGACCTTCAAGAACCAAAGTACTTAACAAAGAACTTTACAGGAAATCGAAATTTGAGCAAAAAAAATCATGACAGACGTTAAAATATTGGTTGAGTTTATAAAACTGCAAATAAATAAATAAATGAGTGAGAGAGAGAAAGTGACTTTGTCATCAACGTTGAAGTACGGCTTGACATGCTGTTGATAGAACTGCAACGGAGACATAGGACCAAGTTTGTGATACGTCTTGTCTTTATCATAGAACTCGTACGTCACGCTGTCAGGAGGTGTGCCCAGACATATAGACACTATCCTGTACAGCTACACACACACAGACATAGAGACAGACATAGAGACCAGCGTTGTTAGCAATACACATCTCACGTAGTGCAAGACTTTCTTTGAGGAATAGATTCATTTGGTTGGTACAACGATTTACGTACAAGAATTCATAAATCACAACCAAATTCTTTAATTACCTTGACGTTTCGGTCTCATCACAAGACCTTCATCAGAAGCTATGACCGTTTTCATGATGTGACAGCTGATCGTCACATCAAGATCCGGAAGAACTGAGTACCAGCTTCTTCTGATGAAGGTCTCGTGATGAGACCGAAACATCAAGGTAATTAAAGAATTCGGTTGTGATTTATGAATTCTTGTACATATATTGCAATACTTGATGCAATACTGAATATAAAAAGTACTTTAAGCAGTACTATTTGCTGTCTGCAACAGAAGCCAATGTCAACGATCAATTAGCTGACTGCAATCCAAAAACATTAATGTCTCTATTATGCCTTATACTAATTCACCAAACTGTTAAAATTCAAATCACCATTAGTTTGTAGTAAAAAGCAAAAATGTTCTTGTTAGGGTGCGGAGCTCTCTATAGAGAGAAAGTGGTCTATAGTCATTGAACATCCCCTCCAACCATCTGTTGGTCTGTGTGTGTCTGTCCGTCTGTCCAGTGCATTGTGGCAAAACGGCTGATCAGATATGGATGTGGTTCGGTAAGGTACACTGGATGGGTTCAGGCATAAGGCAGGTAGTTGGGTTTGGGGATTGGTCTACAGGAAGGGAGTAATATTGGGGACAAATGTGGGGTGCCCCATTGTAACCAATGGTGAGTTTGTGGCATCGCAGCCCCATCCAAAATCACTGCGGGATTTCTTGTTTCTAAATGTTGTGCACTTAGTCAAGTAAGTCCTACCAACAATATATTATTGCATAAGAACCTGCAATATTATCTGTAGAGACATACAGACAATTGCATACTAGTAATCTAGTCTACCTGTTGTGCTAGTGATCTCATCTGTTTACCTGTTGGAGTCATTATCTACCTGTTGAGTCATGTCGTTAATGGTGCTAGTGATCTCGTCATCTGTTTGTCCTTCGTTGACTTTCTCACGTAGAACTTTACAAAACTCACGCAGCTGCACACAACATGACAGCAATTGACCGATGCTTATTGATGCACCGTGTATAGCTATCAACTATTCACTATTTCAGTCCTATGTTTAGTGTTCCGTAGATTCACATTGTGTGTTTTATATGTTTTTATCATTTTGTCCTACTATTTTGTATTATACTTTATAATGTTTTGTAGCTGCCTTATGTATGGCATAGTAAACAACTGATAACATGCAATACAACCGTTGACTGGCAAATATACATCGTGTCTAAATCGTGACATGACGAGCTTCCACAATTCAACTTGCCTATCAGCACCTTTCTCTGAGTCCAAGCAATCTGTCATCTGATTCATTAAAATATACAATTCAATCCACTGTGAAAAGACACGATGTACACATACTGATAACTTGACACCTGCATCCGTATCTTCTCATTGAGTTGAGTTGAGCAGATACATGTGTGTTTGTGAGATGGAAAAGACCGATGTTGACAGCAACAAATACAACACGGCCGTCAGCTGCAGTGCTACAGACCTTGTTGTTGGTGATAATGTTAAGTCGTCGTGAGTTTTCCGCACTCCAGGACTCCGCAAAACACTTCTTAGGCACGACACCATGTTTGTTGACAATGTTGACCAGCATCTGCCATTGTCCGCCGTCCTCCGACGGATGACGTAGCAAATGCTGCATCAGCCGACCGTCGACGGGCTCACCGCGACGACAGACGTCAACAAACACACGCAGCTGATAGTGTAGACGCTCCACCTGCACCATACACACGGACAAGTAATAATAATAAATGATGACAATAATGTGGACAGCAGCAATAAGTACAACTGACAGTCTAAATGTTCCTCACGGCACACACAGACAGTTGAAGATTCGTCTCAAGATCCAAATTTTTACTTTCAGTTTCTGGCATAATTTTGGTCTAGGCTTTGGTCTGATTTCTCCACCAGTTTTGAGACGAGATAATTTGGTCTTTATCTCGGTGTCAAGGGCTTGATTTAAGCGCTGGTCTCAGTGTCAAATGTTTAGCATCATTAGTTGCAAAAGTCAGTAAATGAGTAACGTACATTAATGTTGTCTGATATGCCACGTGTTAATGACAGATGACACAGACGTCTTCAACGCATTTGTCCACATGAGTGAGACCTGCTGGACATTAGACGTGTCTATCTGTGTGTGTGCAGGCCGCTGCTGCTGTAGTGTGGTTTAACATCATTCACACACACACACACAGACACGTCTAATATCCAGCAGGAGTCACTCATGTGGACAAATGCGTTGAAGACGTCTGTCATCTGTGATTAACACGTGGCATATCAGACAACATTAATGTACGTTACTGATTTACTGACTTTTGATGCTGAAGTCTTATCTTTGGTCTCAAAGATTTGGTCTTGTTTAACAACACTAAATATTAGGGCTGTGCGGGATTCACAATTTCTGACAATGGCTACACTCCACAGCTGTATTGCTGAACGCAAATCTGGCTGGAGCCAGATGTAAAGTTTGCACAATAAAAGATATAAAAAGAGTGAATTATCACAAGTCACATATTACTTTCACCAATTATAAATGAGCTATGCCCTCATCAATATTCATCAACCATGAAACCTGCAGTAAAGTAAACAAAACATTTTGCAACATTGAAAAATGCTTCAAAATGACTCAAATGCAGTGACATTTAGCATATCCAACCAAAATTTAACATCTGGCAGAATTTGACCAGAGCCGGCTTTCAGCCGAATTTGTAATATTTTCTCAAATCTGGTACAGCTGTACTTCATACTGATGATTGTAATGTTCTCAGTCTGAGCTCAAACCAGACAAACAATGAGCCTGCTCAAACCTTGTCCCAGAAGAAGATGAAGTTCTGACTGAACTCGAACTCCTCAATCTTCAACTCTTTCATGACTGGGATCCTCATGCAGTTGAGCATGGCAAAGATCCAACAACGACCGGAACTCTTCTGGTCCGTGATCGGCTTCACCTCCGAGTCAATCTAGAACACACAGGCGACATGACAATTAAAGATAAGATAAGATACGGAAGATTTTTAGTGCGCTCAAAATCTGCCGCACTGTATCATAACTGAAAAATAATGATAAGAAACTAAAAACAAAAATCTGAACAATCTCAGAAGTACCGAAAACAGTCAGAAAACCGTGGAGTCACTCATAAGGAAAGAGAAAAGTCTACGGTGGAAATAATTTGTGAAAAAATAGGTACAGGAACAGACTGAAGTAGTGTATTCAACACTCAGTCACAGTCACACACTCGGTCCAGAACATGCTCGCTGTGATGTAGCAACTGTGTGATTGCGACGGATGCATTGTGGAGTCCCACTAGACAGACACAGCGTGTCCCTGGTTACTGCACCCAATCATGACGTCATCCACAGAGACGCATGTGTACAACGTATCACACAGCCATCAGAAGAGCACCACGCTGCAGTGCAGTCACAGGCAGCATGAGCAGAAATCATGCTGAGGCTTCTGAGATATGTGTGTGAACAGACAGACAGACAGACAAATCACAATTCTCCGCTCCCCTTCTTGCAACGTGCATCCACAATGTGTCTGCATTAACATGAGTTAACTATGTAACCGTCTTTCCATTCACACATACGTAGAACAAGAACAATTTGCCACAGCAGTAACCTTAGCAACAATTCACCTCAGCAAGTAACCTCACAATACTCCAGTCCACAGCTGAGTCTGACAGACAGACAGACAGACAGACAGAGTCATCACAATACATGAGTATCACCTTGCAGTTGTAGACGTGCTGCGTGAGTTCATGTTGTGATGATCTCAACACGTCAAGCAAGTCATGTTTCACACAGACGTTCTGTGCAAGTTGACTTTTAGCATCACTGACAAACCGCTCACGAAACTCACTCAACAACGTCAGATCTAGACCTCCTGTAGCCAGCAATGTAACACAATCACACACATCACATGCTTGTCAGGTAGTCTCAGATTAAAAGCTTCGCTTCCTAAGACTACATTTTGTTGCCTATTTTAAAATCTGTTAGTGTGATTATGCCATGTATTATGACACAATAAATTAGTTCATTCATTCATACATAGACAATCACACAATGTTCAACTTCAAATTACATTACTGGCTCTTGTTTCAGCGGGTATCACTCGAAGCCGACCGCACGATGACTATGGATCATACAACTGCCGAGTGCTAATTAACTCCCACAGCACAGACCGACCGCACAGACAGCACTGTCATGCTGTATGCTGTTAACTCCGTACATTCATCACCAAAAGAAATAGATTACGATCGAATAAAATTTCAGAATAGTAAAATAAAAAGTGTGCACCAGAAAAAGTATATCGTGTAGTAGTCATTCATAAATATTTTAAAAAATTAGGTAAAGGAAATAAAACAGTAGGAAATCAAATAAAAACTGAAAGAACACCAAAAGTAAGTTGTAGTTAGTTTCACTTTCAGCTTAATTGGCACCACCAACGCACCACCAGCGCTTACGTCAGGTGCCTGACTCATTATGTGTGCTAAACACGAAATGAAATCAAAATTCCCACAGCTGTCGTCTGCACAACACCAGCAGTAACACTGCAGATATACCTTGTCGCTGTACTTGACACAACGACAGACATCTTCACACAACTCTGATGGAGCCAGGAATGGACTGTGCGGTGGTGCCGCGATGGTTAGCAGGGTATGTGTGTGGTGGTGGGTCATAGTGCACGACCGCAAAACGATCGAGGTGCGTGCAGTGCAGTCATCCGTGCTGTCGTGATCCAGACTGTGCGGTGTGTGACCGGCTTTTAGTGAGACCGGTTTCAGCAGCTACATCTTTTTACAGAGATAACTACTTCTAAGTAAACCATAATCTGTCACGTTGTGGTTAGTTCTGGACAACTTTCGATACTGGGAGAGATGCATTGAAAATCCCTGCACCGGTCACAAGACGTAAACAACATGCAAATCAGTTACAAATGTAACGAATCAGATGGAGACGACAGGGTCACCTTGACTCATGTTGTCTATGTGACATAAAAACTAACTCAGTGACTGCAAATAAACAATATTAATCCAAAAAAAAGGAATTTATTGACCACACTCGCCACCAATGACAACGTAAATAAACACAAGTTTCCAATAAATAAGTAAAAACAAAGAATGTAAAGCGCCGAAGCCTCTATATTCTGTGGTAAAAACACGATCATGCAAGCTGTCCCAGCCAACACGCCCATACGGTTCCCGCACGGGTCCAGCATGGCAACGGGTGGTTAAATTGCTCCGGCATATAACTCCTATTGAACTCACTGCCAACTGACGGTTATCTCCATCCCTACCTGTTTTCCGTCAACGTCTAAAAACATTTCTTTTCCGACAATCATTTCCTGATTTTGTATTGTGACTCTAGCTACTCTGTGGACTTCGTAATAGTTCTGCTATTTTAGCCACACTAAAAAATTTTGATTGACATTGACATTGTGAACACACACACACACACACAGTCGCTGCCAGTTCAACACACAACACAGTACAAGATGTGAGTGCTCAAATACAATACAAGTGCCAGCTAGACCAGTCTGCACTCATCGACCTCTCCGAGTGATGCATCCCGGTTGCAGCAACCAGTGTTAATTTCGTTAACGAAAACGAAAATGGTCGTTAACGCAAATACATAATTAGCGTTAATGAAAATGAAAATAAAAACGAAAATACATGGGAAAACGACTATAAGACGAAAACGAAAATATCCAAAACGAAAACGAAAATTCTTCTATATCGTTAATGAAATGTTTACTTAAAGTAGGAC
>Ga0209782_1000933_pt1 | contig 14211 bp, 6 predicted proteins | sample WorMetmaBAHAMAS1_FD_187390 | JGI IMG/M metagenome (GOLD analysis project Ga0209782, IMG submission 187390) | Marine gutless worms symbiont microbial communities from Max Planck institute for Marine Microbiology, Germany - Inanidrilus... | ecosystem: Host-associated > Annelida > Digestive system >...
ATATAGCCCTGGTGATTAGTACTGTTTGAGTAGCAATTTTTATACCGCTTCGCTTCAGGTCACTATAATTTCACTGCAGAATGGTTCGCAAAAACTGCGGTTGATACAATTCCTGCAGTGCACAGCATGCCAACAAATGGACATGTTACCTCTAGACTGTCTAGAAGGTTGCATAGCATTTCAGTTGCTGTTTCTTGCTTCTCCGCCGTCCATCACCAAACTCAGAAAATCATACCTCGAGATGGAGTGAATTTTGTGAAAGAGATGTATGTTATTATAAGAGGTTATTTATTTTCTTGTACGGAGGCAAAAATTGGATGCAGAACTGACTATTTTGGGAGACCATTTCCAAATTCCATTCCAGTGTAAGATGGCAAACTTGTTTCAGAAATTTTGTGATATTTATTCTGTGAGTTAATCGTGCTGACAGAGTGAACAGTTGAGTGCTGGAGAGACTTAACTTTTGAACCAAGTGACCTTTGACCTTGACATTTTGCATGTGTATGGGTCATGACCATAGCTCTCCTGGGATTGAAGTTCTGAGGTCAAGGTCAAACTTAAAAAGCCAAGGTTGAAATAATGGCAATACTACACACCACCCTGTTTGACTGCGGGCGTAATCTGGAGGGATGCAGGTTATAGTTAGGGTTCAGTTTGAAATGCAGTCAGTAGGACCTCGATCATCCATCGAGGACAGTTTTCTAGCTGGTCAGTTGGTGAGTGAGCAGAGTTAACATGTCGTCACACATACTCAACAATTTTCAGTGCATCATCAGAAGTTGGTATGGTGGCCCTTTTACATTTGGTACAGCAAGAACTCCAGAAGGGACTGTACTGGTCTGGAGCCAGTTACTACATTGCTTCACAGTGGACGTTAGCTGTATGTGCTCACACGTGCCATACACGAATGGCTAATACTGGGCGTGTACTTGTGGTTGTTTTCCTGTAGTCGAGCTGGATGTTGTTTCGTGAAGAGACATTGGGTTATCTGGCTGATCTGAAGTGAACGTGGAGAAAGTAGGTCAACTGGAAAAATAATGAGTGTGTGTGACTGTTGGCTCATGTGGCAGGGATAAGTTAAGTGTCAGATAAACTTGTTGACTGTGCCAAATGTTTATGTCCTGTGCAGGGTTTGAAGAATGTAGCACGTAAGACAGCTCGAGTGAATCCAGACTTAATTGATGTCGACTTAGTGAGAGGTATTTATCTGTTGCATGTATTTGTTTTCTCCGAAAACTCGCTAAATCTCTACTTCGTACAGACTTATGCTAAGCCAAGGATATTGTAACTGCAGTGCATACTTACAGAATGCAGGAATAGTCCAACCATTCGTTGTTGGATCACATTGTTGAAGACAGCCCTAGATGAGCTCAGATCTCACATTGATGCAGTCAGTAGCTATCAGTGTATCAGTTAAGTTACATGTCTCACTCAGTTCTCAATTAACTTGCCATCGTTTTTATTATTATTATTATTACGCAGTTTTTAACGCGCCATATGTCTGTCAAAGTATGACGAAATCGCAGGCATGGGGAGTTATGGCTACTGCAGGTTGGGCCAGGTTCCACAACAGAGAATCTTTGTGGATAATTGCAGCAGGAAGTTTATCGTCTCATCTTCTCTATTTCAAATCGGCAAGTTACATCACTGAACAGATTTGCTGTATATTTAGTGAAATATATCGTTTTTAAGCGCGAGATTTAATGTATACATCTCGCGCTTGTGCTATGATGTCAGTGTCCGTCTATCTGTGACAGAAGTGCATTGGCGTATTATAGCTAATTTAAGTTTCAAATTCCGATCCAAATTTACGCGCATGGTGGTCGCGGGGAGGGGTAATCTAAACAACATCTCGCGCTATGCTAGCCACTGCTAGACCCTCTTGTTAATGTAAGGTAACATGTTGTTTATATTGTTTGGTGGTAATGGCGTGTGTTAGGTTCAACATTTTCAAAGCCGAAGCCACAACATGGCTGGCTTAGTGTGTCCTGGAGAGCCATACCACGTGTTTTATTTCTGCCATTTTATTATCAGTGGTAATTCAACTCGTTTCTTCCTTTTTTTGTTTTTTTTTTGTACATTGAAACAATAAAAATCGATACTCATATGATATTTGGTTGTATTGTATCAAATGTATGTTAGTGCTTGCTACAAGGTTGCCTGCAAAGTTTCTGACGTGACATATAAACAAACGCGATGCAATTATTTCATATGTTGTATTTTTGTATATTCATTCTGTGTGAACTTTAGTGCAGTTAATCATGCTTTTTGTTGAGCCATTGATGGGTCATCGCTCTATCCCCTCCAATGCCTCCATCCCGGGTAGAGGAGCAGAGTATTGTGATGACCATTGTGTCTGTTTGTCTGTATCTCAGGAACCATATGTCTTGACTTTACCGAATATTGTCTGCATGTTGCCTGTGACCGTGGCTGGGTTCTGTTGTGATGGTGGCATTGCGATATATTACGTACTTTGGTTTTGTAGAGGACATCATGTTTTGCACACACAAAGTAGTACTGTAGAGTATTAACATATGTCGTAAGTAAAAGCCACTAAGGTGACTAAAATCATTAACTGCCAAAAAGGGTGCAGAAAAGAAAAGAAACACAAATGAATAAAGTTAATATGTCATTTTTCACAAATACCATGAATACGGTACAATTTTAAACAGAAAATTATTCATACTGTTGGCTATTGTTCCAAGTAACACAGCCAACAGTTTGGTGGTGATAGGATTTTTGATGAGGACTTCTGTAGTATCAACAGTGCTACATTGACGTGATCACAGGCATTATCCACAAATATTGCCTTGAACGTGCAGCGGAATCTCGGTGGCTGATTTGTGGTGTGCTTGTGTGCATGTGAATACGAAGGTGGAAGAAGAGTATGTGTGTCGGCATCTATTGTGTCCTGACGTTGCTCTACGTCATGCAGCTGTCGACTCTCGTCCTTTACTGCTTCGACTCTGAAGACCGCAACCTCGACATTGATGTGTGTACATTGCGTACTTATCACTCTCAGGAACTACTGTAGTTTTTCTTACTTGACAAATAACGACGTGTATTTGGACTTGGTCGATTTGCATGAGTTATTGGTAGCACGTAGATGGTGTTCAGCAAAATTGAGCCAGAGCTCTAAAAATTTAAAATTGGGGAATATACAGAATTATCAGTTGTTGCACACTTAACCTCATGACGCCTATAGCATTGTACACAAAGGTGAATGCTCAGTGTGGTAGTCATTTTAGTAGTTTTTCCTTTTATATCAGTGATCTGTGGTTTCTAATTGTGTGTTTATGGCTATAGTTGCCTGAAATAAAACAGTCATTGGTTGAAATAAACATTTGCAACAGTTGATATGCCATGGCAAAAGTTGAGATTGGACAAAGTTCAAACTTCGTTATTTTGGGAGTAACTAAGATTCCCTTCCTACACAACGTAGGGTAATGCAAGGGTAACCTCTGTGCCAAAAAACATGCTTACTCCGTTTCGATGTTTTGACACAATATTGACTTGTGTGACAGACATACGGACAGACTGATGCAGGGCTGTGCTAGCATAACATCATGCAGCTACAAACTGCTAATAATAATAATGATATAATAATAACCACGATGATATTTATGGTGCTGTCATCATGGCTCAGTGCCATTGTGAGAGTTCACCCTCTTCATTTGATGAATGCAGACTAAGCCCAGGGTGGCTGCAAATACTCCGACCAACCCAGTCGACTTGGGCTGTGAGTCTGCCAATAATTGCAGCTACCATCCACATCCACTATCGCCATTTATTATCGTTACTTATTTTATCATTCCACAGAGGGAAGAAGGCTGAGTCGACCTATTTTTCAATTGTTCTGGAATGATGGGATGTTGATGAAGAGAGGTGTGATTGTGTGTTAGTGGAGTAAAGATGTAGGAGTGGTCTGTTGTTATGTTTGTTTGTTCTGTTGTCTGCAGTCTTTGTCGCTGGCTCACATCTTGACTCCGTGCATCCTGATGTTTGTCCTTGCGCTGGTTCATACCCAGATCATGGTCGCATGCAGCATGTCAAAGAAGTCTCGACACCCCGTCAACGCCAGTGCCAGGTATGACGCGTCGTATGCCGCACCGTGCTGAAACATCTCACTCACACATGCTCAGTTATCATTATTTTATTTTATTTTTTAGACCCTGGTACTTCGTTCCCAGAGTGTAAGATATTAAAGAAAGTGTGTAATGTCTGGAATGGCTACTATGGAGACTCAGAAATTGAGAAAGTGTTGGACAGGCAGACTGTGTTAAAGCGCTGGATTGCCATGGAAATGTGTTGGTATAGGAATGTCGTTTCACACCTATCAGCAGTGCACTGTGATGCTCTCCTGCCGATCTCGTGATGAACTCATGAGTCTCGTCCGGCTGGATGCCGAGTGTCTCAACAGCCACGGGGTAGAACAGGTGACTGGATGACATGTTGCTGTACTTGGCGGACTTTCTCTCGGAAGCTGCCGCGGCTGCACTTCCAGCATCCATAGCACTCTGCTGGATGTATGAGGTCGCCAATGTATGCACAACTGTCACATCCCATGTGGCGCTGCGCCCAGAATGCCATGGGACCAGTGTTAAACCATCTGGTCTCTTACCATCGGTTCTGTTCAAGACTCCGGGTTCTTTGACCGCTGGTGTATCGGCTCTGATCAGTGCACGGTGGATGAGGTCATTTAGTGAAGCATGACGCAGAACTCTGGCGACATTTTTCTTGCATGACAGGGCGTGTTGGCCTAGAGGGTGTGACGCCGCATCGGCATGGGTGAGCTTCACAAATAGCACAGCCAAGGCGGAGACCGACGGCTACTTGAATGGCACTATCTTCCATGTGAAGGCCACAAGCACTAATTGGGAGTGTGTGTAGCCAGTCACCACTGTGTGGTGCTGCAGCTGCAAGCAGTCTTGCCCAGTGATATGGGTCGGTGTACCTGCTTAGTAGCTGGTTGTATTCCGATTCTACAACAGACTTGTCTAACATCGTCATCGTCATCCACGAGTTTCAGAGCGACACAAGTCCAGAAGAACTTCAGGGCCGCTCTGTCTGTGGGTGTCTGAGTCGTCAGGCAAGCCTATCCCTGTGCTCATGTGTGCTGAAAGGCATCTGTCATAAGTGTCATCGCTGACATGATGAGCACGATGTAAGATGCGGTCCTGGAGCTGGCGTGTGTCCGCAGCAGAAGCCACAAAGGCGGATGATGCAAGCGATGACACACGTCGCAATTCAAGACCACCATTGCGCACCGGTAGACTGGCCTGTAGCCACTGATCATCGGTTAAAGATACGTTGCAGATGTTAGAGACATTATTATCATTATTATTATTATTATTATTATTAAAACAAAAATATTTAGGGTGGCATTGTCACAGAAACCTTGCAGGGCCACCTTACAGATGATAACACTAAACAGTCACGTGTTGACAGCGACACGGCTCAGAAATTATCATCCTCGCAGAAGGATGTCCTGAACAGCACTGTCTTCAGCTGCTGTCGGAAGCATCTCTGACAGAGGACGGCTGAGAATTCCAGGCACGAGGAGCCGCAACTGGGAACGCACAATCTCCAAGGGTCCGTTGTTACGTCGCAATCAGTGTCAGCGTGTTTGAAGAGCGCAGGCGACTGCGGGAACTGCAGCTTGTTTTCAGTTGCAAGTCACAGCGAGGTACCATGGCGCTGTACAATGAACGCATCGGAAAGCCAGAACACAGAGCGAAAACTTTATTCTCACTGGAACCCTCATCTAGTGGAGCTCATAGAGTAGCGTAGTGGTGTGTTCTGACCTTCGGGCTGATAAAACCATTGAGTTGTTAATTTTATGTCGATGTAGATCACAGCTGCATGCATCGTGCAAAGTCAGGCACATATTTGTCTGCAAATGCAAATAATCTGTCTAGTCATGATCATTACTCGTCGGCTGACTGTGAATGCTGTTGTGTGGTTGGTTTCAGGGAGACACTTGAAAGCCGAGTGAACATGATGCACCACTCAAGCTCGGAGCACGAGAGTGTTGGCTCGCGTGACACCGGCATTGACCTGAACCCTGACGATGTTCCCGTCGGCTATCACGCGTCAGTCGACCGACTGTCGTCACATCGGCGTCGATCTCGGTCTGTCGTGACGTCCCGCTCCGCTGCCGCTGACAGCTCGCCACCACCAGTGATTGACGCCGACGATGAAGCCGACGACCCGAGTGTCGTTAGCAGTCGACGGTCGGCGTCACGCTCGGCGTCGTTTGACAAGACGATGGAGTGGCTGATTACGTGTACCAAGTGTTCTCCAGACCAGTTCACTGATCCGTGCGATGCGCCACTTTCACACGTGCATGATTCTCAGGGCTTTAATGATGCTGCGGCTGATGCAGACATTCCTGATAATGCTGAATGCGGTGAGACGAGTGCGCCTCAGGAGCCTCTCTGTAAAGCACACAGTCGATCTCAGTGTTCTTCACCGGCACGATCTGTCTGTCATCCACACTCAGAGTCCGCTGCAGATGACGATGAAGGCAGACCGATGTTGTCGTCGGACAACTTGAGTATTGGCCTGCGTCATCGCCGCGCTGCTGACACCTCTGCTGCAGCAGCGGATCATGTTGTCGGTAGTGACGCAGCTGATCGCAGGCGTCGTCTGGAGGTGCAGAGCAGTCGTCAAACACTGATGAGTTCTGTTGATTCAGAGACGGGCGTCAGGAGCAGCCGACGAGCCAAGCAGAAGGTTTTACTGCACCATTTAATCTGGCTTATTGCTCATTTTCTTATTCAGTTGAATTGCAAACATGCATCGTTACATGAATATAGAGTAAGTAGTTTGACCAGCTGTTGTGAACGTGACTTTTTTGTTTATGCATCTAGCGTCGATATTATTTAACTGGCATGGTGTTTTGAGTTTGAATTTTTATGTGTAAATTGTTTTCATGAAATTTTCTTTACTGATAATTAGTGTTATCACTGCATGGCATGTCTTATTTCAGCGGAATAAAGTTGTAAATAGAATGATGTCAGTACAATTCACTCTCTTTCTTCATCAGTAAACAACCATTTCACTTTGTATGATGCAACTATAGTATAGTGCTCAAACATCTCACTGAGAATGTCTTGTTAATATAATCTGTCATTGACTTATCATACTTGATTACCGTACTTAAGTACCTGACTGATATCAGAGTCCCGACTCTGGGCAACAACATTACCATCCTCCATACATCAGCATCCTTCTAGCAGAATGATTATATTTGATTGTTTTGCTATTGGTCCCTTAACGTCAGTATATCATGATTTGACGTTGATTATTTCTTAGTAATTACTAGATGTTTTGAACTAATCAGCCTATGGAATATTGTATATTGGAAAAACCTGTATAATGCACATCTGGAAAAGCCATATTAATGCATCATTATGGCATGTCTTGTGCCTCTAGGTCCAGCTGTAATGTTTCCATATTTACTGCTCATGACTATCCATGGTGTGTAAGAATGCCACATGCCAGACTTAGCAAAGATCCATCGAAAAATGTCGCCATGGATAAGGAACAGGGAAACAGACAGACATGTCCACAGATTCAGACTTATATAAAATCTAATAAAATGAAGTTACGCATGATGTACCATCTCCAAAATGACTTTTTTTGTGTGTCAAGTGGGCGTGGGCCGTAAAAACCTTAATCAGTTAACACGAGTTGATAAAGAAAAGCAACCATGCAAATCATGTGTTATTGAGGATACAGTTGGTTGGTTGTTTGAGCAAGGTTGAACGTCTCACCAAACACATTTTAGGTCATATCGGGACGGGTTTTATGGGTCAAAAGACCCAACCAACAGTGTCAAAGCACTGAAGGAAGAAAGGTCCTAAGGAATGGGCTTCAATCCCATTAGATCCACCCCACTGTGCTGACAATAACACAACATATATGCAGTAAGAAAAACAAAAGCACAAAATACACACAGATAAACACAAATAAATATGCACAGTGAAATGCACCCCGTGTGACAAAACCCAATCCAGAGAACTAAGAACTGCTCATCTAAGTGTGCTTATAATTGTGCATAACTGTCGTACACAATACAACACGGAACAGTTCTGATAATCTTACCTCCAGTCAAACACCATAGCTCAGATATTGTCTATCAGAGGAGAGGGGACGAGGATACAGTTATAATTATAGTGAAAACAGTGTGCCGTAACAGTAATGATAATAGTAGTTATGGTTTTTGTTATTAACTTTTAGTCGTATGTGTTGTGTGTGTTTAGTTGCATGTTGAGTGGTTGTTGTCATGTGGCATGTGTCACTGTGGCTGCCTGCTGTTACTGTTGATTGACAGCTGCTACGTTGTGTTCATGTGTGTGATGCTGAGTTGTTGACGGTTCACCAGTCTTCACCTGATGTCAGTATTTGTCTTCTAGCACTAACGCATCATTCACGCTTGCATCACCTCTACAAAATACTGTGCAAAAAAATGGCGGGGCATATGCTAATTTTTTTCGCTCTCGCATGCATGACGCCTTCAGATCACACTAGCAAATGACACGATGTGATTAGCTGCAACAATAAAATATTATGCTAATGACACTAAGTTTTTGCAAACTTTTGGAACTTTTTTATTTTTGATTTATTGCAACATTTATTTTACATGTGCGGACAGCTTAACCAAGGATCGTCCAGAAAATGGCCATGGGTGTATATAAGCATAATTCTTGTATATTGTTGTCAACATATGATCTATTATATATCGTGCTTTTTGTCGTTTGTAGTGTGCAGTTTACATATCACGACAGTGCATGTAAACGGCCTCTGTTCCGGGACAACCTGGGTTGGTTAGAAAGATGGAACCATTCTGATTTTAATGAATCAAGAGATGTTTGGGTGGCAGACTAGCAGTGGCATTAACTGAAGCACCTTACTGCAGACAAATAATTATCCCAGGACCTCATCACCAAATTTTTATAGGCCAGATGCTCTGCCTGACACACAACCAACAGCATTTAGAAGTCGGATTTTCTTGCAGCATATTGTGTTGTGTTTTTGAACTACCAGGTTTACTGCTGTGCAGAGACTGAGGTGTTTTAAGTTTTTTTTACTTATTTTACTTAAAGTATAATAGATAAAAAAAAATTTAAAATGCTAGGATAAAGTTTTATTAGGATTATTGTTATTATTATTTACGATTATTATTGTTGTTATTATATTGCAGAGAAAGAAAATGCTTGGCATGAATGTGTTCATGGTGTTACAGTTGATAGTTAGATTGCAGTAGTGGAGACAACATACTAGTGGATGACTGGGACTGTGTGATGTTGCTTAGAAATATCCTGACGTAAGAAATTGTTGTCTTTAGATTGCAACATCGGAATGGGAGTATACGGTCAACACTGATATCACGTCATGTGACTCGACTCCAAGCGTGTCGGCCAATGAGCTGTCGGAGAACGATGTCAACCGTGACTCACCGCGGCATACCGCTCCGCCTGTAAGTGCACACGCGCACACACATGCTGTAATGTTACCTACATGTTGTGGTCAGTTTCTGTTGTGCTCACGAACCTTATCTAGTGACAGTCAGCGGTTTGATGCAAGTTTTTTGTGCCTTCCACACAAACACCTTTGCAATTGCATGTCGTAGTGGTATCGCAAGTTGTTCAGTTTATTAGCGCGAGATGTAATATATACATCTCGCGCTTATGCTACGATGTCGGTGTCCGTCTGTCTGTCTGTGACGGAAGTGCATTGGCGCATTATAGCTAATTTACGTTTCAAATTCCGATCCAAATTTACCGCGAATTTTCGTCGCGGGGAGGAGTCATCTCAACAACATCTTGCTCTATGCTAGCCACTGCTAGGCACTCTTGTTTGTCATACGACTGTATACTCGTGTGGGTGGATGGATACTAGTGTTAGAGAGCGCATTAATGCTGCAGTCAGTTTGTGGATGAAACACGGGGTTCGTTGAGTATTCTCACTGATTGGTGACAGCTGACCATGAGTAATATTCTGCGGCAACTACCACGAGGATTATGCAACAGTTGACTGACTGTGCTTTGCTTGGAGAATCACTGTTAAACTGCTAAGTTCTGAAAAAGAGTTACACTGTTTGTATGGCGGTAGTATCCCACTTGCATGCTAAGATGTATAATAATTGCTGAACATTAGTTAGCTCTGGTGATATTGTGTGGAATTTATATCATATATGTGAGTGATGCCATGCTTTACCTCAATAAATGTATGTGTCGTTGTGTTCAGTTACTGATATGTTTGTATTAGGCTGCAGTGGCTGTCAAAGAGTGGTCGTCATCATCTGACAAAGGTATTTCTGTTGTGTGTTGATATTTTCTATTGGACATAAATTAGATTAATGAAATTATTGAAATAAAAAAAATGAAAAGAAGTCAATGGAAATAAAATCCGTGCTGTTGTTCAGTGATGCAGTGCCTCACACATTGGATGAGATTGAATTTAGTCAGTGACTGTTTGTGATCGAGACAATGATTGTATTCTTCTATTGGAGTTTGATGTTCTGAGCTGTCATTGTCGAAGGCATTGCTCAGTGCCAAGTAACAGTTACAGTTGTCATTACTGTCTACATGTTGTGTGCAGAGCAACTGTAGCCAAGTGTGATCAGCGTGCTATAGATTTATGGAAAGATGATTATAACTTTCGGTGACAGTGTTAGTAGTAGCCAAATACAGAAAATTACAGATGTACAAACTTAAATTCTGCATAATCTCCTTTTTAGTCGCGCCTCTCACACACTGCGAGTCGCGACTTAGTAGTCACGTTTCTGTCCGTCCGTGACAAAATAAATTTTTTGTCTGAGGCCCAATGACCACCCCCCTATCTCCAAGCTGATTCGACCGATCTCGATGAAATTTGGCATGATGGGAGGTCTTAGGGGGGTATCCCCTAAAAAATTTGGTGAACTTTGGCCCACTTTCGGGGAGCACAAATTTTCGATCGCAGTATCTCTGGCATTTTTAACTGATCGCCACAAAATTTTGCATGGTTAGGGATTTTGTTGAGTAGCATCCCCTAAACAATTATGGTGAACTTTGGCCCACTTTTTCGGTTAGCACAAATTTTTAATTGCGTTGAGAGCCCATAGAGGCACGACCATATACCGCTAGGTATTCTAGTTATCTGAACTTCTACAGTTTCTGTTCATTTTTTGATTGCTGAATGACTTTTCCATAGTTACATTAGTCACACCAGATCCTGTCAGTTGAGCACCTTTGCAATGTTTGGAGGAGATATTTAACAGCTGGATGTTGATCCAGTTTTCAGACAACAGCATGAGACACTGGAGAGAAACTCTGTGAAAACATAGTTGCATTCTATACAAAATATTCATTACCACCTCCATTTTATGGCTTTTCTACAGGAAAATATGGGTCAGTCGCTTACCGTCAGTTTTCTTCCCTAAGTTGTTCCAGATATGAACCGTCAGGGGTAGTTGGCAGGAGATTCTTAACATTCCAATCCATTGAGTACAGCAGCTGACAGCAGTGCATTCATCATGTTTGATTTGTCGTTAGACTCATGCACTGGCGTTTCATTGTGTTTAACCGGCTTTCGTTTCTTATGTTAATTAAGCACTATTGGAAGAGGTTATTACAGGCTGAATGTCCTTTTCTGACACCAGTGCAGTAGTTTGAATGCCGGATCTGAGCAGCTGTTAAATGGAGGTAATTTTTCAGATGTCTTGCATATGAAGCACGCCTGCTTGCGTGTGTGGATGAAGTAGAGTGATGTTGCTGTGTAGTGAGCTGTATGATCTGGGAGCGCGGAGAGGCACACAAGGTGGAACTGACGGTGGTCGACGTCGGTCTCAAGATTGTCGAGAGAGTCGACCGACTCATGTCTGAACAGCCGTCCACGTACTTCGTCTATGGTGTCGTCTTCTCGCTAGTGCTGATGTTGTTGCCGGTGATCTACCGCATTTACCACACCAAGGACCAGCTCGAGAACTTGAACTACGAAGCACTTGAAGACATCCACACCGCCACCCAGCTGGCATTCGGTCATAACTGGAGGTCTGATCTATTCTCTTAACTTTGTCCAATCACTCCGTTGATACTGTATATCAGTTGTACTACACGTGTACTGGTTATGTAATGTTTATTTTGCATTGATTTATTTGTTTCCTTTTTATTTGAAGCTTTTTGCAACAAAAATACCCCCCATAGATTGCATAAAGAACTACTGCAAATTTTATAGTAAAAGTGTTAAACTGCTGCCACTAAGCAAGCTAGCTGTATTGAAGGCTAAAGTGATAACCAAAAACATTTTTAGCATTTATTTGCAAGTGCCATTGCTGTCAGCGAACATAGCCCAGTGGCGGTGTCCATTCCTCGGAGCTCAGTTGATGGATCAAAAAGTGGGTGATTTTCACCGATTATCGTCATTGTGTGCAGTGCTTTAACAGTGTCGATTGGATGACAGGAAGGGTATGATCCAGCCTGTTAACAGCTGGATAGAACAGTCAGTAGTGACTTTTGTGGGACCTAACCCAGCCTGGACAGACTCTGGAAAAGAAGGACAGTTAAACAAAATAATTACGTGTGTTAATGTGCATGTGTGACATTCTGTTATGGTAGTTATTATTATTATTATTACGCAGTTTTAACGCGCCATATGTCTGTCAAAGTATGACGAAATCGCAGGCGCGAAAAGTTAGTGGCATTCTGAAGCAAGTGTGTTTCACAAATGTCAATATTGATCTCTGTGTTTGTTTACAGGCAAACGGTGGTTATTGTCAATGGTTTATTTCAGCGGCTTTCCTTGAGCCTGATGATGTTTTTCTTTCTCTCTGTTGCCGAGAAAACATATCACGAACGACTGTTGTATGCCAAAAATTTCTGCTACTTGACTTCGTCGCGCCGTGCCCGCAAGTACGGACTGCCCCACTTTCGTCTGAACAAAGTGCGCACCATCCGTTCGTGGCTGTCACTGCGGTCATTTCTCAAGGTGGGTGTTTTGAAATATTCCAAAGCTCGTCTTTCACTCAGAAATTGTACACCACTTTGGTTCATTTCAACATTGTTAAGTTATCACTGTATTATCATGGATAATATTAACATATTTAAAGCAACATGTGCTAAATTTTCCTTAACCCACAGTGCTCTTTGACCTGAATGATAACTGTATAGTCTGGGCACTGCACAGACACGCATCACAAGATTCTGTGGTATATCCATCTACAGGCTCAGCAGCCTAAAGAGAAATAGATGAGACAGAGTGCTTATCTATGTCTTTTTAGGTTGCTGAGCCTGTAGATGGATATACCACGGAGTCTTATGATGCGTGGCTGTGTGGTGCCCACACTATACAGTTATCATTCAGAGCACTGTTATTGCTCCTTGGCTGGTACTCATTTCCACTGCTGCTGAAGGGAGGAGGCTGAGTTGGCCTGGATGTCTGGTTACATACCAAGATGGCCGAACCAGAGTTGGCGCTCGTCTCCGTATCAACCGGGATTGACATGGAGTAACTTTATTGCAAACCTCACTTTCATAGTTTCTGTGAACTGTGGCATTGCAGTAGTGGAGCCTCTTGACAGTTTGATAGATGTTTTGTCAATGTCATCATGATTCCTCTATATAAGCATCTATGCAGTTGTTAAAAGAACTGTCAAGTACTTGCATTGCTAGAATAGCTTAGCGGAATTAAATCGTCAGTTATTTGTATGTGCACATTGTAAACAACCGTGGTTGATGGGTACAAATGTTTGCAGCACCGCGGACCGCAGCGTTCAGTTGAAAACATTGTTTCAATGGCGTTTGTTATGACTATCGTTATCATCTCCATTCTCAGTATTCAGGTCGGTCCACCTGCTTAATTGCAGCTACTCTCTCTGAGCTCGGAATTAGTAAGTAAAGTAAAGTAACCGGATATACCAGTTCGCAACAATCCTCACCGCTACGGGAACTCGCGTGCCATATAGCATCACACAGTGTTACCTGCCACCCGGCAAGGGTGACATTCCCAGTTCTAGCCAGGAGATTGGCTGGGAAGAGCGTCTCCAAACTGACCTGTTTGTTTTGTGTCGAATGGGACGTTAAACCTTAACTCAGTCAATTATTTAGCCCGCTCGGCAAAAGTTACCGAAAGGGCTATATGTTTTACCGACCGTAATTTCTATCTTTTTTTTCTTTTTTTTTTATCTTTTTTAATGATTTCTCGGAGACAAATTATCTGAAGATC
>Ga0209782_1000934_pt1 | contig 14193 bp, 11 predicted proteins | sample WorMetmaBAHAMAS1_FD_187390 | JGI IMG/M metagenome (GOLD analysis project Ga0209782, IMG submission 187390) | Marine gutless worms symbiont microbial communities from Max Planck institute for Marine Microbiology, Germany - Inanidrilus... | ecosystem: Host-associated > Annelida > Digestive system...
CCGACCGGGCTATATATTTTGCTTGCATTGTGCAGTCGGCGTCGAATTTTATTTTGTGGTGACTTCAGGTACGTTCAGTTGGAGGGGGCTGGTAGGCAAGGCGGCGATCAGTAAGTAAGTGTTTTCTACAAGTATTTGCTAGGGGGCGACACTACGGCGCCGAGCGGGCTATACGCTAGGCTTTGCCACGCATTTCTAGTTGAATTTATTTTGGAAAAGAACTGCTTTCTGGATTTTGGACTTATCTGATATTGACATGCAGTTCAGACAAATTTTACTTCTTTATTGTCAGAACTAAATGTGTCATAATTTATTTCTGTTGCATCCATTATATACATACTGTCATCTATCATAACATATTGTTTACTTGTTTTTGTTAAAAAGTTTGTATAATTATGCTGTTCATACAGGTTAATGTGAACACTTGGCTGTGGTCTACGATATTTCACACTCGAGATATAGACTTTACAGAGGTATGACGGAATAGATATGTCACTGAATAGATATGTCACCAACTTGTAATCATTTTCTGATAGTGTAACCACGTCATGCATACATTGAGGGTGCTTCACTGGTTCTAATTTAATAAGCTGAATAAGAACTGATGCTTGTGTACCATTTACAGCAACTGAAATGCTTGTCCATTGTGCAAACTCAACCAGGCATCTGGACTTCATGCATCTTATTGCTAAAATACACACTTTTCTTTATGACGCTAAAAACATCCACATGCCATGAATAAACCTGGCCGACAGTGCAGTGTCTTTAGATTCTATCTCACCAGATACATTGCTTTGTGCGGTGCATTGCCATCACAGTGCAGTGTGTCTGGTGTGAATGAACCTTTAGCAGCTGAATTACTTCTATTTTAGAGATGCTGTAGTCTCTGTACCATGTTGCAGCTGGCTGGCTCAAGTTCACCTGGAAAATAGCCAATAAATCATTGTATGAGACATTTGTGTTCACGTAAGTTACTGTCTGCTGTCCCTCAGTATACATTATGGTTTCTAGCTTTATACTTCTGTGATGTCATAGATAGCTTGTTTTGTTGTTTCAGAAAATGGATTATTTCAGTGCAATTGCAACTGTTCTAGTATCGTTATTTGCTGGCTGTGTTAGGTTGGTGTATTTCATATTGTTTCGTTCTTATGATCACGTAGTTGACAGTTATAATCTTGTGATTTGGGAATAGCAGCCGGAACATTACAAAGTCCTTGTTTAACATTAAGGCAAGATTTTCAGTGCTTTTTGAGAAATTGTTCTGCATGTACTGTTGGAAAGGAGACATCCTTCACTTGCAGCAAGTGTTGTGAACTTGTGATCTTGGTTAAATTGGGGATGTGCATTGTCTTGAACCAGATTAAACCTCTGTTCCAAGTAATCACTATATGGCAGCTTTAGACTTACTAGTCAATTTAAAAAAAAAGAAATCTGGCTGAACCAAACATATGGCCAATATTCGGATTAGCCTAATTTTGTCATGGATTTAAATTTTCGGCTAAATTACAGTTAACTTTACAATTTTCGGCTGAAATTTGCTAATGTTATCTGAGATATCTTGCACCTATAAAATTTTTGGGGGTCTGTCACATACTGTTTGCCGCTAGAGGGCGCTAGAAATTTTGGGGAAACTGACTTGACCACCTGTAATGCTAAAATTGCTAATGACTAACGTAAATACGTAATGGGTTGCAGCTCGGGGGCTTGGAGCAAACGATTTTAAACCGATGGGCAATAATACAGGTACTTTTGATGTAGAACTGTTAACCTGTTCTGGCAAATGCAGCAAATATAGCCTAACTTTTTCGGTGGCTGATCATATCTTGAAATTTGGCGGCAATTTCGGAGGCCATATATTTTTCGCAAATTTATGGCTGTAACAAAACATTTAGCTAACCGGGATATTCAGCGGCGGCTAGGAAGTCTAGGATACTTTCTTCTAAGATAAGGCAAAGTAACGACATGTGAGCACAATATAGCTGCTGTGTCTTTAATATTAGTATACGTTGTAAAAGCAGCAACTATTATTGCTTCATTTGTTCGTATTACTGTGATACTGTGCACTGTTAATGGAAATTGTGATATGTCGGTGTAGGATTGCAAGTCCTCGCAAGCGTTTCTTGGTTGGAAGCTGCTCAGCTGTTTGTCTCTTGTCATTCTATGTATATCACGTACATTACTTAGCATTTGTTACATTCAGCTACAGTTATAACATGAAAGCCAATGTGGCAGCAGGTCTGTGCTCCTGTCCTCATTATTTATTATTTCAGTTGCTAACCAGCTTCAGATGCCGGTCGTAACTGTGTTGCCAAGTAGCGGCTAACTTGAGAAATGTATTTAATGACAATAATTGTAATGCACATTATATTTACAGACTGCGTGACTGGCTACTAGAACTTTTCAGCAGATGATGAAGATTATCATTATTAGGCCAGATCACACCGTGTAGTTACATTACATTACATTACATAGAAATTATTTAAAGTCGCCTATGGTTAAAAACTGCTAAACGACTGTGTAGTGTAACCTGCCCATTCTTAATGACCGAGTTACATAGTCATTCTGTCCACTGGTAAAATCCATGAATTCTGGAAAAACGGCTGACTTGATCAAGATGCTGTTTGTGTTTGTGGGTCAGGTGAGCACAAGGAGCAGCGGTGTATTAGATTGGGTCGGTCCAGATCCTCCCATAAGGGGCATTTTTGGTTTTTGGGGGTGTAGGAATGGGTTGGCGGCTGTGCAAAAATGACTGAACCGATCGAAAAAGCTTCAAAACCAATGTCTATTTTGTCTCAAGAGGTGATGCAAGAAGTGATTGGTACATGCTCATCACAGTAGTTTGCACCATTGCAGGCGGCCAAGTAATGATGCAGTACTAGTGAGTGAATGATGCAATGAAGTAAAATAAATGATAACTGCATCATTCTCTGTTGCTTTGCCATAGCCACCACAGGGATGAAAATAATATATTAAATTAACTGATATGTAACTGCTACAACTGGTACGTGTGTTAGGACTGACTAATGCAGCAATATGGCTGCTGTGGTCATACCGTGTTCATCGGCAACAGCCGTATGTGTGGAAAGCAGCAGTTACTATAATATCCGTTCTTGTTCTGTTACTGTTGGAACTTGAAGATTTTCCTCCAATTTGGTGGACATTCGATGCTCATAGTTTATGGCATGCTGGTACCACTTTTCTACCGTTACTGTGGTATCGGTAAGTTTTCTGTAATGTTACTAGTATAAAGCTTTCAGTGTTTGTGCAAGTATTAGTAAGAGTCTAATTCTGTAATATGGATTCCACATCTAAAGCAACTTAGCAGTGCTTTGAAGTTATAGTAAAAGGGCAAAGGCTAACTGCACATAGTGTTGTAATGTTTTTCATTGTGTATCTTGTAGGATTTTTTCAGGGCTTAGACGACAAACATGTCATGTTACCTGTTTTGGTTTCTGAGTATACCTTTTTGCTTTATTCTTCTCCTCAGATCTAGCCCACACCAATAGAGAAAAAAATTGATGATCTGTACATCATACAACGTGTTTCCGCACAAGGATTTGTCTTTTATGGGTCGTGTTGATATTGCATTCCATTTTGGAGTCATATGTCCCAAAAAAAACTATTCTGGGGGCGTTAATAGGCATTTGAAGCCAAACAGTCAAACTTTCTTATTACCAAAACTACTGCAGTAACTCCAACCAAATTAAAAGCACAAAATATCTAAACTTTCATACTACCACAACTATTGCAGCAATTACAACTAAATTATGCTGAATGATAAAGACCACCAAGTACTCTTTGTGGGTTGTCCCCAAAATGCTCCCCACAAATCCAAGGTGGACGGCCGCCATCGTGAAAAATATGATAAATTACTGTTCTCAGCAACCGATTCACCAATTCTGATGATCTACACTGTGAACCAAAAACCTTTCGGGAGACGCATTGATATTGCACCCTATTTTATAGGTCAAGTACCACCAAAACCCCCATTTTGGGGGATGAATAAGCAAGGTATTTTCAAGCCAAACGTGCAAAATATTCAAACTTTCGTAATATTTATGTTGGCAACATTGTTAAACTTGAAATACTTTCTTATCGGAGTACTTTGTTGCTTTGTACATGTAATTAAATCTACATGTAACTCATTATAACAAAAAGTGCCAAAGAAGTAATAAGGCAATATCTTTTGTGCAAAAGATTGAACCTATTTATCTATAAACTGCATATGTTACAGTGCAATATTTTTGATGTGAATGTGTGCAGATTTTTAGTCGATGACTGTCACTTCATGATGAAACAAAAGCATTCTGCACTGAAGAAAGAGTGCTAGAGTTATCAATGACAGTTGCAATGCAGTGTACTGCCACCTTTCAGATGCTGATTGCTGAAGCGTATATCAAAGTTTATTTCATTGAATATTCATTTAACGCTATTACAACCTGGTATGCAGAATGTGTGGGTAACACCACAAAAGAGAACTCTTGCATTTTCTCCCTAAACTGAATGTGTTAGTTTTAGTTGCCATCAGCAACGGCACACAAGCAGTAAAACTTGCTCCAACGACATTATCCAGTTCTTTAACATGTGGGCTGGCTAATGCAGGTTGACCGGAGTAATAGCTGCAGAACAGTTGCCTATGTGTCAGTGCGTGCGGATACAAATGCCGTGGTGCTCATGTGAGTTGTATCTGAACAGGGTCATACTAGCTGTAAATGGTTGACTGGAGTGTACCGGAGCTCTGCAGATACTACGATAGTGCAACATGTGAGCCATGCAGTGCCACCAAAATGCCAAATGTATGTTATTCGCATACAACTATCACACTGTGTGCTTTCCTGCCCTTCTTCCTCCTTTCCTTGCATGCAGACAAAAATACCGTGCATTAGGAAAGCCAATGTGACACCAGTAACGGCATAGCATGTAGAGGGATACCAGGCGCAATGGAGGCAGTGATGTTAGTCCTTGGCTTTGAAGGTAAAGTCCTTGGCCTTGAAAGCCAAGTCCTTGGCCTTGTGAGTTGTTATTTGCTCTACTACGCAATCATGGTTTGTTACAATAATGTCATTAACACAGTCGCGTGATGAAGCTGCAACACCCGTTATCTAGGTAAAAACTCGATTCATAACTTGATCCTTTTGAAGAGTGGTGTTATAACATCATTATTGGAAGCATCAATCAATCAATCAATCATAAATTTATATAGCGCAAACGCCAAGCCTCTAATGCGCTAGTACGACAATGTATTTGATTCAGCCAACAGGAAATATTTGGGTTTGGCCTTAAAAGTCAACTTAGGCTAAATCCTTGGCCTTGCACCCAAGTCCTTGTTAACATGACTGAATGAAGATCCATGACAGATTGACAACAACTTATTGACCGGACCTGTTGTAAACAAACGAAAGTAAACAAATTTAACTGTTGTTGAAAAGTGTGTGGCGGATGGCTCTCCTGGCAATCCTACTGGATTATTGCCACCTATCTAATTTGTTAAGAGACGTACCATTTTAATAATGTTATTGTTAACATCAGTTAACATCACTATTACAATAGCACAACAATAAACTGCTGTTTTTTTATTGTATGTATGTTTTTCAGTATATTTAGTGATGCAATAATGTTTTTTGTTATTGTTTAATTTATTCATCTGTACTTGTAGCCTACTGTCAGTCAGAAGCAGTAGGAATGCACTAGTGATTTGATAATGATGCTGTTAGTAACAGAATTTTACGAGACCTGTTGTTGGTCTTGTCATTGATTAGATATTAAATAATAAAAGTATAAATATCATAAATATGCAGCATAATTTAAGGAAGCATTATCTAGAAATTAATTCAATACATAATACAGGCAGGATAAACAAGAAGCTCAACGTATGCCGTGATAACGCAACATGCAAGCCGTTGGATGCCAACAAAGTGCAAAACTTAACGTTTGTTTTTTTACGATGCAGAACATTACGATCTGGGTTGGCTCTGGTATGCAGCTAGCCAAGACACTGATCTATCCTGTTATTTGCCAGTTTCCACTTTTGTTGAACTATGTGATCAAATCTAGCAACATTACGGATGGATGACGGACATCATGCTCACAGCATAAGTGTGACAAGCTTGTATGGCATGCTGCACTAAGAACACACACTAATAATACAAGGCTAAAGAATGTTGCATATCATTCTCAATATTGCCTAGGTCATAACCATCGCGTCTCATTTTTCTGCTTTTTTGATATTTTCTCAAGTTCTAACGTATGTAGGTCATTGGCCACAGACAGACATTCTTTTCTTCTTTTTCTTAGTACCGGTAGTTTCTGCAGTTTTCTCATTCTGGCTGTCAATGTTACTTTCAGCTGTTACTTCCGACAAATCATTATCTTGCCGTTTCTTCTTTTTCTTTTTTGAGTTGCTGTTAGAGTCGAGTGATTTAGAACACAGGTGTTCATTATCTGTATTGCAATCATTGCCTTCGAGTTCAGTTTTCCGCCGCTTCTTTTTGTGTCGTTTCACTATCACTGTATTATTGTCAACAGCACGATCAGTGTCGGAACTTGTCTGTGAGCACAACTGTTGCACCATTTGTTTACAATATTTATCCGATGTAACGTCAGAAGTGGAACAGCTGTCGTCAGCCGTCTGTGAAGCTGCCTTGGAATTGGACCTATCGCCATCAGCCTTGTTTCGCAGTTTTGCCAGCTTAGTGGCAAAGTAACTGTCGATGCTTGTAGAATTGGTTACGGTCAGCACACCAAATGATCTGATCTCTTCACCATTCTGACTGCCGGAGTCCGACTCTGCCTGCACACACGTATCCATTAATTGTCATCGTAATCATGATTAAAGGGACTAGTTTGTAACTTTTGTATTATTTTTAGGATTGCCTCATGATCATGTACTACAAATTTCTACAATACAGAACATCTACAGTGACAAAATGGAATGCAGCCAGCTTATTTATTGCATTAGTACTCTAACACATAGATCTGTAAATTTTGCCCCGATTTTGCTTAGTAAGATAGCTTAAAAGAACAATAAGCAGACCTCAAAAGACCTAACATACACTTTCAAGAAAGGAATGGGCATAATGTGTGAAAACAGGCTAAAAATGTAGTCGTCAATCTTGAATGATTGCAAAATCTTGACACCCGATATTTAATTCGGTCCTCAGTCTTAGAGCAACTAAGTCAAACCAAGATTCTACAGAAGAGATTAAAAAAGATGTGCCACATGGAGTACTGGTTTTAAGAGAAGTTAATTTTCTGCATTCAATTTATTGCCACAATTTTATACTAATTACTGCGATGTAGATATTTAAATGATACTGTGAATACTAATAAAATAATTATTATTTAACATGGAAAAAGTGACTGTTGTCGCAGTAACTTAAATAATAGTTGCACACAGTTTAAATGCATGAAGATTGCAAAACTGACATTTCGTGCCTCTACTAATACATTTTTATGTTTTTCTTTAATCTGTCTTTTTGTACTTGATGAAAGTTCATCCGGCTACCCAAAGTGAGATTAACCTTTGGGGATATTTAAGCACATTTCAACGGAAGTAACCTCCGTTGACCAACTAGCATTGTCAATGCCCAGATGGATGTTGTCTTATAATAACTATTCAATAATTGGCCAACTAATATGGAGATCGTTGCAAAAATGGATTTAAAAAAAAATAAAATTTTACCTTATTCATTGTTTTCTGTTCAGTTTTTGGCATACTTTTCTGTCGCTCTCCAAATATACAATTCAGATCAGTTGCATCATAGCCTGAAAGATCTTTTCCTTTGGTAAATTTCCGATAACTGCAATAAACACCATTGCAACATTAATACTACCTCGTACTACTGTCACTTTTTGTTCAGAGTCTGAAAATGTAAAATATAAATAAAAATAATCAAGAGTCTTGTGTTTACTTATACAACCACTAACTGTTAACAGAGTTCCATTTTAGGTTTCACTGTATTACAGAAATGTTATGGGCATGGTTACTTCGATCAGCAGGCAGTTCTTCATCATACTGGTCCTGTCACTACTATTGACTGAAGACGGAAATATATGACGTGTACTATCAGCATTCTAAATGAATACCATTCACTTTATATTCACCATGTATACTCATCATCATCCATCATTGTGTGACGTGTCCTTGAATGGGTGTTGCTGTCTCCATGAGCGACCTCCATGCAGAAGGCTCGCTCATGGGAAACACTTCAGCTGAGATGTCCCCAGTAGCTCACCAGGCAAAGGCAGGCAAGTTGGATGGCCGAAAACCAGAAGAATAGCCTGGAATTGCCACTGGGACAACCAAACATGTCCAGCAAGTAGACTTAGTGGCGGCCTACACTCACCACGTCACGGATCTGTCATGGGTAAGTGAGGATTTTTCACGGTAGTAGGCTGTGCCGCCAGACTGCCACATCCACATCCTCGTCCTGGTAGAGCTGTCACTGTTGGTCTGCTTATTTGTCACGGAAAGGCCTGCTAATTTCGCACCTAACCTCTATGTCTAGAGGCCATTCCACTATCTACCAGCTGTGGAAGCAGCGACAGCTCTGCCCCACCAGGTATACCACAAAGTATAAAGCTCATGCATGTAGTGTTTGCTGCTTATTCAGTTATGTTGAAGGTAGACAACCATGGTACTGAGGATTATGCATAAAAACGTATGATATTCATCACAATAACACACTTACTGGACTCGGCTTTTGGAATTCTTTGACTTGTCATGAAGGCTAAAAGTTGCAGTGGAAGATTCTATGTTGACGTCTTTATTCAAGGCAGATAGAATAGAGTTAAAATCCTCCTGATGGGCAATCCAGTTGTTAGCTTGCTGTTGAGTACAGCCTACACCTGTAGTTAACAATACACACTTTATATTAACTCCATCTTCTTTCACACTATTATGAGACATTGAATGACTGTTGCAAGATAATAAAGGTGTTCAGAAAGTCCTATAAATGACATTTTGCCTTAGTACAGCATTATTATAACATTCTCTCACAAAAATTTTCATGAGTGAATAAGCGCAGCTCCAGGCATAACATGGTGGCCACTGAGAATTCTGAATACTGAAATGCCTTTAACTGTATATCATTGAAAAAAATGCCAAATCTGCAGTTATATTTATAAATGGCTATAAATATAGTCATGTCTGTCGACAAGTCTACATCAATCTGTTACAATTTAGAAACTGTTAACATCAACTATCAAAGTTTGTTCATATTCAACCAATGTACGAGATTATAGTAAATTTACTACGACTTGTACAATGACAGAGGCAGATGAAATTCAACAGCGGGCCATCCATAAAAGATGTGCAGAAAATTATGGTATTTTTAACCCTCCCTCAGTCTCCCCATATCCATTTATGTCCACTTTTGCCAAACCCAGCCTCCTCCCTTGTCCACTTCATAAACGGTAGGAACTAGTACCTATTAGTTCATATCTAGGACGACCCCAAATGGACATGTCCAAGGACAACATGCTGGCATGCTGTTAGTGTTCGAAAATATATGGCCGTCCAAGACGACGCAAATATCTTGGATGAGTCAGACAGGGAGTCGACAGCGCAAGCAGCTAACAAAGTCTGCCTGTCGAATGACTAACACAATGTCGTGTTCATGATCACTAAAACAAATAAACTTAACGAACCTTTCCTGTCACTTTTGGTAGACACTTTCACGTGTTCTTTGCATCCATCTTCTTTCAGTCCAAGAGCTTTTCCCTTTCTCCAGCCCATTTTTTCCAGAAGCTTTTGCCCGACTTTAGTTTCATCTAAAGTATACGGACATCTACATCTACTAACATACCGCCAGATGTAAGTAAATTTTTACACTTGAAAGGTATCACGTAAGACCACAGTCAGTGTGTATTAGAGTAGCTGTCATGAGTAAAATATTTTTACTAATTAATTGTGGTACAGATCATGTTTATACAAATACAAAGTCCAGTATCGACTGCAACAATCGGAGCTTCGAATATTAATACAAATTGAGTTAAAGACGTCTAAATAAAACAACATTAAATCAACAGCAAAATGTTAAAACATTCCACATTTCATGCAAGAGAGATACTATTGTTCAGCATCATGCTAAATACTACCATTAGACCAATCAAGTCCTCTTGGATTTATGGAATATTTCTGACGTCTTCTCGGTTCAGCTAACATTCTTTGTAACTGGTGATTTATCTAAAATACAATATCACAACAACACAGTGTTATTGAATAAGAAAATACATGACAGCATGATGTCAAATATTACAGCTCTTAAGCAATACTATATGCTATTTGTTGGACCCACTCTTATGTTAATTTCTCTTTTCCATCATAAGTATTTTCACCTTGTAAAGAATAAACATCCCACAGGTGACTACAAAAAAATAGTCACAGATACGATGATCCATGAAACAATTTCAACTGCTGCCAGTCGTTAACTGACTATTAGTGGTTCAGTACTGTACTCAGTAGCTACAGTTGTCAATCCTCCATGGGAGGTATCGTGCATGGCCACTACAAGGCACAATCAGGGAGACACGTACCTAGCCTATGCTCCGCTAGATGGTCGTTGGTCGACTTATACTCATATCACTATCTGATCACAGTAAAGCCTAGCACATAGAATATAATATATGGTCTTGCTTTATTTAAAGATTTTCATCGTTTAAATTATGTTTTTCAAGATCTACTCACCCCTTATGTTTTGTTTTTTTTTTTTGTTTTCTATTTGTTCACTCTACGTATACGCTGAACCTATTATCGCTCACCAGCATGGTGACTACTAAATCTTATGCTGATTTGGTTTCACTTAAGCTGACACAAAGATATCACACACTGCGATGGCTTTGGAGTAATATGTTTACAATTCCTACTAATAAACACTGTACAGTAATATTAAACAATCAAAGACGATTACCGAAATTTCGTAAACAAAACGAGCGAAGAATATTAAATCATCATTCGTGCATTTTCAACGCAAATAGGGATGCGCCTATCGTGTAATTTAATAAATACGTACACAACGTCGGTGCCTCAACGATCAGGCCAACAGCTGGGACCCGTCCACTGAGTTACATATTCTATATTTTATTTTTTCTATGTCAATGGGACTCGTTATGTCAACAACGGTCATGGTGGACATGAACTGATAAACATTGGTCTAATCAAGATGTTCTTTTAAATTTTCATGCCGACATTACTGGAATTGGAGGTCTACCGATTTGTATGTGATTTTATATTATTTATGCATATAAATACAGTGTATAAAAAGTGTATAAAAAGCAATACGGTAACATGATGCGGGCAAACTACCAGAAGTCAGAACTCATTGGATGGATGGATGACGGGAGAAATGCTGGACGTGTCAAATGGACGCATGGGGGAAGTTAGGGTTCAGTGGCGGTTGAAGGAAGTGGGATGGATAGGTGACGGAGGATGACGGTGCTTTCATCAAAATTGGACACCCGGTCCATCCCCATTACATTATCAAGCGATAGACTCAGCACCAGCACTATCCGTGACAATGGGGCCCGTCAGTAAATAAAGAATATTTATCCCAGATCCAGCTTTACTCGATGTTTGGGGAACTTCCGGTGTTAAGCAATACGGTTCTAATCATAACAGTTTGCGTGAAAGTTGCAAATTCTACATTTTTAGTCACAAATAAAAGGACAAAGTGGGCTGAGTTATCGAGGTATTATTGATACAATTGTTTTGTAAGGTAATTTTAGATTGTTGAAGACTAACCGTAACATGATGCATTAAATGTTGCATTGATGGCCAATGGTCATGCATGGAAACAGAAATAACAGATATATTCTTATATAACTGACGCGCCCTATTAAGACTCGCTATGTTTCTGCTGATATTTTTGCGATCGTTAAACGTTTAAGTCATTGAATGCGACCATGAAAAGTCACACTCATGTCAGTTCACAATTCGAATATGTTTCCAACAAACAGTTGTTATTGAGCACCGTTTCGGTAAGCCTATGCGGTAATGGTAGGGTAGATAATATGCGACCACTGCAGTGACTGAGAGCAGATAACTCAGCCTTCAGTAAGTCGGCTGTCGACAGACTGCAGGCAGTGCATTGCCGTCGACATCAATTACAGCCGCGGTGCACGCCAAAGCAGTGCAGTCCATGCATGACCATTGGCCATTGTCCGCGGCGTCATGCATGGATAGATGATAATGACCGTGGTCCAGTACTATCCTATCAACATGTAGACCCGAATCAGCAACGCGTTTAAATCACCCTGTGACATTTGACCTTTGACCTCGGGATGATCGATGCATTCCGAGGTCCTGTCACGGATTACATTGTACCCTAGTATTATGTATATACAGTACCAACTATGGTGTTCTCAAGTTGTTTTTCTTTTAGTGTTTTCAGACAGTCACACATACAGAGAGCAACCATCATGGATGCAACTGATGATGCAAACATTAAATCTGACATATTTGCTGATTTTGTTTTTTTTGTGATTTTCGAAATGTTGAAAACATTGTATGCATAATTCTAATCCAGTGAAGTACAAATATACTTTTTGCCTAAATGACAGTTTTTTTCAACTTTTTTACCATCATTTCTGTTTGCATTTGAATGATAAAGAGACATCAACACAGCAATTTACATTCCATATTTTTTACAAAACAAAACCCTGAGCAAAATAATGACTGGATACGAAAATATTATTAGGTGGTATATCAAAATAAAGTAGAGCAAGAAGATCTGACTAACTAAAGCCTACCAATATTTCAGATAGGCACAGACAAAGCAATGGTCTACGATCTGGTACAGGGCAAATCGCATTAGAGATCAAAAAATGAAACATATACGTTGAGATATCATAAAATGCACCATTAAAACTCTGGCACTGGAGACCATGAAGAATAGAATACTCTATCACGTTCAGACATTGTGCACGATGCAAACACTTCTTTACACAGAAAACAACCACCGGTAGCCTGGCAAACTGCTGGAATTAAATTTCATTCCTAGCGTACGGTTGTCGTTGTTATTTTTTGCTCCAAAGAGGCGATGCATTGTAGTGAACGTTGTAATCATTTAATATGTCTGTGGTTGTAATGAAAAAGCGAATTTCGGCAAGTTCAAGGCAAAACACAGTACACTCCACAGATGTTAAAATGTTGTGAACACAATCAGCATGGCGGTATTGCAGTGCTAACCGAACACTGATGTTTCTACGTTCTGTCCGTATTGCGACAACGTCGCTGTTGATTGCAAGCAAATAATATATTAAAATCACAATTACTGTAACAGCGATTACAATCAACAATACGAATTGAAACACGGCAAAATTTTACAATAAAAATATATCGATTAGTACAGTAACAATACTGATTTGTGGAAAACGTGTTCAAGTCCAACAGACGTTTACAATATGAAAAAATCGACTGCACTCAAAGGTGGTCACGCGTCGAAGAAGTCTGAAGAAAATTCTGCATTAAAGCAACAGACACTGATAATGCAATTCAGCCACTGTCCTTTAAGCTTGAATTCCACGGAATCAGTTTACCTCGTAGAATTCTCGTGACATCCTAATGAGGATATCACGAGGATGCTGCGCGGAAAACGGTCCAGTGAAATTTTCAAATTTAAGCTCTATCCTGCGGAATAAAAACAGAATGATAATGGCAAAGTGGAGGATATCGTTTCCCGAGATATTGTCAACCCGAATGATGTAACTCGGCGTTTCTCTAACTCTGTACTCGACGGGCGGCGTCCTTAGTTGTCTGGTTGGTGTGGTGTTGTAATATGTAGGCCTACTGTTCTCTGGGTTGTTACGTGATACGGACTTGGGTGTGTAGCGGCGGGGCAGGCAGACAAGACGCCACAGACGCTGCCTACTGCTCGACGTTTGAGGCATCCTCACCACACACTGGTCGCAATCAAGAGAACAATAGAAGTACATAGTCACGACACCGTAACAGGCGACGCCTAGCGCCCGCCGCCCGTCACACCTACACCCACACACTGGTCAGTGTCACGACGACACGTGATCCACGACGAATGCCTTTCGAGGCGCATTCTGACCGACGTCTGGCTGCCGGCGGCCGCCGTCTGGGACGGTCTGACGACTCTCCAGCCGCCGGTGCAGTCATCTCTGGTCGTTCTCTGGGAGGATTCGGCGCGGTAGAACGGCCGCCAGTGAGGCCTAGTTGACGGGGTGACG
>Ga0209782_1000935_pt1 | contig 14192 bp, 7 predicted proteins | sample WorMetmaBAHAMAS1_FD_187390 | JGI IMG/M metagenome (GOLD analysis project Ga0209782, IMG submission 187390) | Marine gutless worms symbiont microbial communities from Max Planck institute for Marine Microbiology, Germany - Inanidrilus... | ecosystem: Host-associated > Annelida > Digestive system >...
CATGTTGTTATTAGGGAGTGTAAAGTAACAGCTTCAGGCGCGCGCTCCATGCGGCGCTGAGTGGGCGGAGGCTGGTGCGCTCATGTTTATTCATTGTACGCCAAGCGTCTAGCCATAAGTGTCTTCCGAAATTTGTTTTATTTGCACAAGATTGTGCAGTTAAACTGCGAACAGCATGCGGAGTCTTTGGATCACGTTTATGAGCGGTATATTGGTGAAAACACCAAATAAAGATTATCCCTGCATGCGTGACGGTCTTAAAACGTTTGCACGTATGTACCCTCTACAAATCCTACTAACCCTAACCGATAGAGTAGGTTATTGGCTTAAACGGCCACTTTAGCGTTTATTGGCGCTTAGAATGGCCATCGTGGCATCGTTTACCACTGCTTTAGATTTATTCATGTATCTGTGTGGCCTCGCTATAGTTGCTTGCAGCAAATAATGCTCGTGACACGTATCCCCATCTCTTCTGGCTGTAATGCCAAAAACCTATTGAAACCTAGACTCTACCGTTCATAAAAAAATTTAGAAAGCGTAACAACACAGTTAAATTATCATTACTGTTACTGGTATTTTGTCATTGAGCGAATGTTTATGACACGGAATGAACTAGGCCTAAAACATGCTCTATATAAGTAATAACTAACAGTGCTTACCTCAGCAAAGCCACGCTGGTAAAAAAGATTTCAAGGATTATATGAACATATGGAGATTGTACTGTTGTGGTATACTGCTTGTTTAACTGAATTAATGTTAGGAGGCCAAGGCCATTGACGTGAAGCCAATCATTTTCTGTGATGCCAGATTGGGGCTTCAGTCTCACGGTCTACATATGAAAGAGGTTAGGCATGACATTGCACATGAGATGTCACATTGGCAAGCAAATTCATTGATTTATATCCATTTAATGATAAAAAGTTTGCAGAACACAACAACAGGTGAGTCAAAGTAGTACAACGATACATCTACAACAAAGTTTACGCCATAAACCCATCCATTCATTAACTTGCCATGTATGGAGATTGGAGAGTAGCCAGCATTTAACAGTCAATTGAAGATCAGCAGACAGACACAGGTGAACATTTTCACAAGTCAGTACTTTGATTTTGCTGAGTTGTGAAATGGTAGCTTACTGCTAGACTAAGATGGGAAAAATAAATAAAAGTTCAGTGTTTCTTGACTGACATTAATATTTGCATGTAAAGTTTTTAGTGAAAGCTACTGATATGTGTATCACAGGACTACAGCGGAGAAGATACAGTTGTGCTTCTCAACAGTCATTTGTGGTATGTTGGACAGTGTTGTGGCTGAAATGTTCTTGTTCCAAATGACATGCAATTTGCTAATGTAGTACTTGGTTTTTATTTCTATATTTCTTCCTGTTTTGCTACTGTGATATTTTTATGGCTTTGTTGTCCATTCGATGTGTTTATTCTAATTTAGTAACATAAATAATTATATACACACATTTTTGTTTTGTATTAAACTGATACGTTTGACATGAAAAGTTCATTTTGACTTTGTGGATAGGTGTGTGTTGAAGGAAACATTGCATCTGGAAAGACACATTTCTTGGATTGTTTCAAGAACAATAGTTCCATCAAGGTATTGGAATAGACATGTTCCAAATGGTTAACTATTTCAGCACCTTATCATTCAATCTTTTACGGCTAATAGTACCATAATTTATATAATAAGATAATTTTAGTAGTATTAGCAATGTCAGTGTTATATCTGAGCAGTTTGGCAGGAATTGTACAACTGTTACCAGCAAAGAGATATAGTAAGTTGAGATATAATAATGACTGCTTTTAGCATTATGGTAATTTGCAATTATTGCATGCTTACTCTTAGCCAAACATGCACAGTGTAAATTATGTGTTGAATATGTCACTAATAGTCAAAAATTAAGGTCTGTAATACTATTCAATATTCATAATATATTATCCAGTTTGTTGACCTGTCCCCGAGTCAGGCAATCTTCAGCAAGGATCAGAAGAATTGAAAGACTCGTGTGTAGGTCGTAACGTGTAATCATCCAGATATGAAATTGTTTTTTTTGTCCGAGTTGCAGCGTACTCTGGACAAACAACAGTATTGACTGATGATGCAGATTGTTTCTTAGGCCGACGTGTCCAAACCACTTTGACTATCATGCTCTGGTGCTATCCATACCTATTATTCTTATCCATTTCGATACTCCTAACTCCTTGCTAGGCATCTTGCCCTATTAAGACTACCAAGATGCCGACTGACCACGGAGCACATTGCCGTGAGTGTCCGTCTGACACCCAGCCCGCCCTGCTAAGTTGGTCGTCACTTATGCTGCTCTCTGTACACTGTATTTTGTCCCAACCAATCTGTTTCACAGTTAACAGCCTGCTGCAGCATCTGCCTTCAGTTATTAAAGTGGCATTTTGACAAGCTTTTGATTGCTTGGAATTTGAGAAAATCATTTGTTAAGATTAAGAACAAATTTAGAGTCTCGTATAACACGTTAGCATCATGTATCTATGTCCTTTAGGGTATAGGGATCAAAATCTTGCGGTTGCTGTATAGTGTATAAGTTCATTAACATTTAACAGTTGTTAGAATTGGAGTAGACTTTGTGTGTGATGAAAGGGATCGTGGGAACACTAATAGCAATCCATTTGGGTCTTCAGATTGTAATAGTCAGTATGCGTGGACTGCATATATTCCATCATTCATTGTGCTGTGTCAGGTGCTCGGTGAACCAGTCCCACAGTGGCGCAACGTACGTGGCCACAATTTGCTCGCGCTGTTGTACGAGAATCCAAAGCAGTGGTCGTTCACTTTACAAACTTACGTTCAGCTCACAATGTTACAACTACATTCCGATGCTACGGTATACTAGCTACTTTCTGGTTATTTGCAGTGTGTGCAGAAGAAGCCGTATGGAAATAGGGCTCCAGTTACTGACATTTGAGAGCTTGCAGACGGGGACCCATTCATTGTTTGGTTGCATGAGAGCGTGGTATATAACAATTGTGATGTGACATTTTGTTTACTTATGTTTATAGTTAACTTGTAGTTGTTGTCAGCTGGAGTCAGAATTGTCCCACATCTTCAGATTGAATGCACTTGAAAGGTTATTTATGTGCGGTGGGCACTTGCTCTGCTGTTGTCGTTTTAATGATAGGAACAGCAGCTGGTCTGTAAAATACATGCTACAGTTACTCCAAACAGAGTCATTTCTAATCCTAAACATCCTCTTTTGATGGACTCTGGGAGTATCTGGGCAAATAAAACCAGTTAAACAAAGGCAATAAAAATAAAAAAATAATGAAACATTATTTAAATTAATCATAGTAATAGCAGTAGGTATTGTTTGATAGCAGAATTATCCGGTGAAGTTGATGGAGAGGTCGATTCATTCGGCTCGCTACGTCTTCGTTGAAAATCTCTATCGCTCGTCAGTACTCGAGTTATTTGCACACGGCATTTTTATCGCTTCATTCACCAGTTTTTACTTAGATATAGTGCTAATTATTCTGACACCATTCGCTGTCTGCCAGCGACAGCAAATGACATGTAGAAATCATGTTTCGGGCAAGAATGATGATGAGAAAAAATTAATTTAAATTTATTCAGCAGGCTCAGCCAAATTAATTTCGATCATTAAATTGAAGTTATTGATTTCACTTTGATAAAATCTGTGATTAGCTGCAGACTGTTGGCAAATATTAATTCTAAAGTCAATTACAAGCCATCTGTTGTTTTGTTTTTATTTTACACATTTTTTTAGTTTCAAAATCAGAAGCACAAAATAGTTACAACCATCGCCAAATTACTGCTTTATATTGACACTTGATATGAGCTCGGTCGGAGTTCAGTTACTCAGCATAAGCGAATTAAATCCAAGTTAAATTGAATTATATCTGGGATTGAATCAGATTGATTTCTTCTTTGTTTGACATGTGGGTATCCCATTTGTATAGGTGCCTTGTATCACAGTGGATAAGAACATCGACTGTAGGTGCAGGAAGTCAATGTAGGAGGAATGGCTTAACCAGGTTCATCTGGAAAATTGCTGTTAGTGGGGCAGTGCTAGCAATGAAATTTCAATGCCCGTCATCCGAGTTTCCACCATACTCCAGGTATACACGAGTATATTTTGGACTTGCTGAAACCAGTTGTTGATATCATGATGACACCTACATTACGCACGTCGTCGAGTGGCGACCTCATCGTGCCACGGACGTGTCGCCACGTCGGTGGTCGAGCTGTCTCTGTTGGTCCACCGCGAGTGTAGAACTGGCGGCCGACAGATCTCAAACTGCCTGCTGCACTAGACAGACTCATTTCAACTGAGAACTTACTTGCTTGGTCTGTACACAGACACCGGCAATCTGATAGTTTTCCTTTGTGATGCGCCTTCAGTCTGCTAGTAGGGACACAATACAAATGCCATAGGCAGCCTGGCCAGCAGGTTGTGTCATACCTGTGTTAAATTTGGTAAAATGATAGTTCTGAAGCTAATTAGGCATGTGTCATATACTTCAAAACAGTTGAATGCCTGCGTACATCTTAGTGCGAGACAGCTACTATTGTTATTTTATTACTTATTTACTTAGTTCACAGTGCACATCCAAACGCAAAAGGTATTTCATTGCAACAAGTCCTCACAAGTTTACAACATTCAATAAATTAGCACAAAATTACCACAACACCCATCCGGGTACATGGGTGTGAAAATGCTGGAAAATCAGAGCACAGTGCGGTTGAACAATGTAGTTGTGGGTGTTGAAATGGAGACTGATGTGTGACTGCATCCATTGCACAGTGGTATGATGTCCGACGTTGACTACGTGATACTTGACGAATGGTACCGGTGGATAGTCGACAATCATCCATGTCGCGTCGACCAAATCGGTCTGTGTCTGTTTTTTCTGTCTTATGCCTCTCTCACATGTAAAATAAAATAAAAAAATGCTCCAAAAGTTTGCAAAAACTTTTGTAAACTTTTAGCATATTGTTGCAGCCAATCACGTCGGCGAAATGTATAAAATGCATATTTATTACTTATTTATTGCATGGACAGACCATAGATCAAATGATTTTCAGGACGAGAGAACGTCATTAATTACGTCACACAGTTAGTGGGGGAAAAGTAATAAAAATTGGCGATGAACGTTGGTCTGAAAGTGCTTAACACATGGTACTTGTTTGGAGGACCCTTCAAAACGATACCATTCACTAAACACTTCACAGGTTCACAGGTTCAATCAGCTGAGGGATTTTTAGTCCAGTGAACACTTTTCTGACAATTGACACAATGCCCCGCCCACATATTTGCATATTATTTTTGCATTAACATATTGTTTTAGCGTAGGTGCTGCAAACTTTTGCAAGTTTGCAAAAGTTTTTTCAAACGTTTTTAGACCATTTATTCTATTTTACATATGAGAGCAGCCTTAATGTTTAAATGTCGGCAGTATTGATGGATTGCTTTTTCCGAGCAGTTATGTATAAATGAGTGATGCCGTCAGGGCTCTGAGACTGTTGGGTGGTTGGTTGGGTGGTGGCTGTATGACATGTAGTGATGCAGTGATGGTGTGTCTGTCTGTCTGTCTTCAGTGCTCTCAGATTGTTGGTTGATGGGGTGGTGGCTATATGAGTGCTTTGGTTCAGCAGTCTCGGCTTTGCAGTTGGCTGCCGGGCCTTATGAAGACCGCAGGAATAGGTCGGCTTCATTACTGGCTGATTGTGGTTTGATATCTGACACGGTGTGGTGTGGTACAGTGTATCTAAGGACTCGACCGGAGACCGTCCTTGAGAGGATTCACCAGCGAGGTCGTAAAGAGGAACTCACCGTCCCACTGGTGAGCTCTACCGTTGATAGAGTGATGCTGTTTTTCTTCTCGTGTGATTTTTCTTGTTTCTTTTACATATGCTTTGACACTATTGCTGGATAAAACCTGTGCCTCAGTCATTTATTCCAAAAGTTCTGTTCCATATCAAGGAAAGGAAGAAAACCCATTGAGAACTGGAAAACCCCGGTTTCACTTTAAAGCCTGACTATATCAGTTTTTCAGTGCTGTGACTTTGATATCTGAACTTAACTGAAAAGTTAGAGCAGTTTAACAGTTATTGTTGTTCAGGTGAACTTCAGTCCAGGTTAGTCTGGAAAATAATTGTTAAGCAGACGTGAAGGTAATGATGATGATGTGTACTTTCTCTTCGTTTTTGCCAAAGTCATTTATTTTGGATTTTTTCAGTTCTAGCCAGAGATTGGCTGGGAAGAGATTCTCCGATATGACCTATTCAGTGTCGAGTGGGACGTTAAACTTTAACTCAATCAATGGCTGATAACAGCCGAAGAAGCTATTATCTGAAGGCAGTCTTCCCTAAGATGGAGATAAGTAAGTAAGTAAGAAGTATTTAATATCATGTCAGCAGTAACGTAAAATTCATTTGTTATAATATCGTGAGAAGTTGCCAGTATTTTTATGTCTGTGCCTTCGAACTTGGTACAGTATTGATCCTGAAGAGGGCCTCAGTGATCCTTGCTATTGCAAAGGTCAATTTCTGAGGTCACGGGTTTGAAAAACTGATATATGCAGAACTTGTGTGCCAAGAAAAAACAAAACCTCATCTGCGATAATAGCAAACTAGAGCGTGGAACTGTAAACAAATTGTAAATCCCACCTGTATTGATTGCTTATGTCTTAGACCTCAGTTCCATGTTATAATGCATCTTTCGCTGTCGTGGTTACACTTTACAGGATGTTTGTTTGCAATTTGCCAGAGTTACTTGGAGTCGTTACATAATTGTCATGAAGACTGGTTGATAAGACGCACTCACAAGTCGTGGAATATGCCGCTCACTGACAATGTGATGGTCTGTAGTGTATTACACTCCTCAATTGTCTACTGTCTTTACTCTGTGTCGCCGTTGATACAAATTCTATTTATTTAGCTGTCCTATGTTATTTTCATTGCTTCACTGGTGTTGAGGAAGGCAAGTTTGGAAGATACGTAGGTGTGTAAATGTCGCGTGTATGTTTCCCAACGGTTGACCTTTGTGGTTTTTGTCTGCAGAAATTACCTCACATCTGTCATAGCTGGCAGACCTCTTGCCTTGCTTGAGATGACCTTAGAAAATTGCTCATCTAAGTGCAAATGATGTGCTACAGTTGTTATCTTCTCACTGAATACTTGTGGCAGACTTTCAGCATTATTGCTCTCACACTGTTGGCTATATAATATTACTGATTCACCATTCTGTGATGATGCATTTGAAGTAATTTGGTAATGTGTATTGAGCACTGGTTGAGATTGGATATATCTGCAGAGCGCTTAAAGTGTGCTGGGTTGAAAATCCGACACTTCTGATTGGCCGAGACTGTGCCAGGTCTCTTGTTTACACTCGTAATTACAGCAATTACTCATCTGATGTCACTGCCTTCTAGCTTGAAGTCACATAAAATACCTCCCAGAATGCACCAAAACTGACAGTTTTAAGATAAAAAACTTCTCGGATCCCAGACCCTCCCCCGCTGGTACCGGGACACCCTTGCCACACCACACTCACCTCAGCGGCTACAGTATCGTAACATTGTCTGAAAGACCCAACCACTAAGCACTGGTGTGAGTTGAGCGGAGTTGAAGTGATGCCGTTTGTGATTGAAACTGAAATGCAGCACGTAAGATTCAGTGGCTGAACGTGTGTGTGTACAGGTCGTCGATGCCGACCGTGACCTTGAGACAATGACCAACATTTACCATCAACATTCCAGCACGTTCACCAACTGTGTCTCGTAGTAGTCATGTTGAAACTACAAGTTGTGTAGCGATGAATATCAATGTTGTCACTGATGTGGCTAAGTCACTGCTTCAGATGCGGGGAGGAACCCACCAAAAAAAATGTCGTCAGAATGACATTAAATCGTTGAAAGATTTTGATCTAATTCCGAAAAAAAACAGTTGTCAAACCCAGCTGTTATAAAATGTGAAATATGTGTTATGATTCACATGCAAAATATTCTAAAATTTTCAGTTATTATCTGCAGAAATGTACTCATTTAAAATGTAAAAAATGCCTCCATTATCTGTATAGTCACCTAATTGCCTATATTCAGCCCTGAGTGTAAAATTGTTGGCTGTGTTGACGAACGGTGCTGACATCAAAGGTGATGTGCTAGTCACATTTCAGAGTTGTACACACAACTCCACTAGGCATATGTAGTTAACAGATAAAAATGCTACATATGCAAACATAATAAAAACAAAAAAAAACAGTCTAAGACTGTTGCAGAATAAAACCATTTTCGTACAGATTGATTACAACCACCAATTCATTTTTGATGATCGTTACTATCAGTTGTTCAGTTCACAAAAGTTCACTCACCAAAACGTGTCGTTTTCTGATGGAAAACAATGCATTAACGATATGTTGAGCAGTTTACTGACTCAGTCATACTGTAGCTGGTGGCAGGGACGGCAGCTGTGTCCAATGTTACCTTCACATTTCTATATGAAATATATTCATAAAGATGTCCAAAAATAATTGGCAAAAGGCCGCATTGCCTACAAATGGTGCATATGTGAATCACAGTTACAACGCCGAGAGGAAGGTGTGTTAACGGTCCGTTCCTGGCTGTGATTGACAAGTCGGCAATCAGCCTGTGTGAGCACTGTCTTGGTGCACATTTTCTTGGCACCCTACATGTCCCCCTATAATGCGCTTCCCTGGGCATCTGGGCCCCATCTGATGGTTCCTTGCACCCATGAGTATGCCTTACAAATGTTTGTGCCCAACAACGAGACATGTTACATGCGGAATTTGTAGCAATAGTCAATTGAGCAACCTAGAGAGATTTATTAAATAACTACATGCCCTATATAGTATCTGGTGTATGTCTGTGTTGTTGCATATAGCCTGTTATCAGTGAACTACGGCTGCATACAGTGTAATTACTTACTTAACGGCTGCTGGACACTGCCGTGCATGGCATACAGTAATATTGAGTTGTTATTGTTATATTCAACATACTTCAGCATCATTCTGAACGTTACTACATTTTCAATGTGATGTGACGACTGTAACAGCTCAGTTCTGATTTGCACGTCTGATGCTAATTCAGGTTACAGAGACAGAAGCAAAGCATTCATAAGAAATGGTGTTGAGTTTAATGTCTTAATTCTCAAATCAAAGAAAATAAACAAATAGTAGTCTATTTCTAAAAGCTTGTCCATTCAGACAATTCATGGTCAACCAAAACAGCAATGCAAACTATTTTATTCAACATAATGAACTGTCACCTTGCATAGTCGACTTTCTACGGCTTTACATTAGCAGGATATCTAGCCTACTAGCGAGTCAACATAAATGACATGCACTGTTGGCTGATTATATTCATTATGTTGCACGTGCTGCCAATGAAATGCTAAGATAAGATAAACTGATAATGACTGAGTTAAGGTTTGAGTGGGCCTGTTCTTAAAGGAAAAGATAAAGGATGTAGTAAATAAGAAAGGAAAATATAAGCAAGAGAAAAAGGAAGCAAGTGATAAGATAAACAAACACACGAACAGTCTATATAGTACCAAAATCTACAATGCTTCTAGAGCACATTAGGCGCCAGTGCCTGAACCTGCATGGGCTCTAGTACTAAGGAAACGATGATTGAGTATTAACATCATAGTAAAATCCATCACAAGTAGATGAAAGTAGTGTTAAGATATGCATCTGACTGCTGTAATTAGGACTTTTAGGTTACATTGCGCTTTTATAACTAATTTCTTAACCCAATGCGGGAGCCAGTGAGTGTTACTCAGCGGCACGGCACAGAATGTTCTAACAGTAGACTCCTATTTTCCACATACAGCAACCATCGCAGCCAGGCACTTTGCCAGAATTTTCTTTCTAGCGAGGAGATGTCTGCATGCACCGGGTCTACTATTTCACTGATTACAACAGTCGATCTGCTAAGTTACACAAGTTTACAGGAAAATAACTATGACTGCAAATGCAAATCAACACAACATAACAGGTCAATAAAAATACGAACGTACATTAAACAACACGGGCAATGACACTAACAATCTATGTTTTGTTTTAACATTTCCTAATAACTGGTAATGGAAATGTGGACCGGGCCTCGTCTAAAATGGCCCGGGCCTGAAGATTTTGTTTAGAGCAAACCAGGCAGGCAGGCCAGGCATAAGAATTTTGGCTTATGCAGGGATCCAGTAGAATACTGGAAGGATGTTGCTTGGAATCAGTACCAAACATTTAGGTCCGGTTTTTCCACAGCAAATTAATCTCCCATTAATTTAATCCGGCAGATAATGATCAATTTACTCAGATGTCGTTTTTCAACCGACAGTTCGTCAATTATCTGCCGGATTTAAATGCCAGATTAAATTAACGGGAGATTAATTTGCTGTGGAAAAACCGGACCTTAGGCCGTACTGCAAGGCTCTAACATTGACCTTTGTCTTACCTGGCCATGTGGACGGTTGATGCAGATGTTTTGCAACTCTAGGAGCCTAAACTCTGCTAAATTGAGGCTGACCAAAGTAGACGGATAGTTCTGATGACTAGGGCACACAGACGCTAGCTGTAGACAAAAACAACGAGGACACTGCAGAAACAATTACAACTATACAGACTACTCTTGCTGCCGACCAAATCCATCAGATTAGAACAATTAACTGCTCCGATCCCGGCCAATATTAACATCTTGCTTGCATCAGTGTCAACATAGAATACTTCATAAAAATCTGCCCTCAGCGTGTCCAGGACTGAGGTAAGATTTAGCAGCCAGCTCGACATCGAAATAGGTTATTTCAGTAACGTTTGCGCCAACCAGTCAGCATAGTAAGTAAGGTACTCAAGAAACTACACCTGACGTAACAGAAAAATAACATTAACCAATAAACCGTAAAGATATGCAAGACAACTATTTTACGGCCACTGTAGCGATCAGCCTGCATCAGTAGGTATTCCCTGTGAAAACTGGAAGTAATGTTTTATGGCCCCAACCTTGCTGATGACAGCTAATGCATTTGGACCAGGCAGAGATGCCAGTCTGACAACAAACAGTATTACATGGCGGTATGTTGAAGCATGTTGAAGTCAAAAGATGCAATAAAACAAACATAACAAAACTAACCCCAGTGTCCAGCCTGGAAAAAGATGAGGAGTATTTTTACAACCTGTGGCAACAGCAGTCAATACACAACTTTCTGAGTTACCCTGGTGATAATGAATCGGTAAATGATAACAAACAAAGTGAATGGTTACACAATCGCCTTGGCGGAGGCGTCATAAATACACCAATGTGAAACATACCGTACCGTCGCTATGGTTACTGCAGAAAAGTATGAACGTAAACGACAATGTACCGCATTATCACAGTACACTGTACACCCCTAACGTGCGCTAAATATGCCGCTACTGCACAAACAGAAAAAAAACTGTCAGATAATCGGAGAATGTGCGTAAGTAGAGCAACTGGAGACCAAGTGCTCGTCTCTCTCAGTGTCATGACAAAGACTAGAGATGATGCAATCAAATACAGTTAACATTTGCAAAAACACTGCAAACACGATAGAAATAACAAAATGTCACGGAGGTGACTGCATGCAACAAATCGTGACTAGTTAAAACGTCCGTTGAGTACTTCATAAAATCCAAAATATACCAAAATGACACTGCTGTAAGAGAATGAAAAGAAATTCAAGAAAGATTGATAACTTGAGCAGACTTAGCTGTCAATATTCTTGGTTGACTGATATTTAATTGCACTTTCGATAGACACGTTATATTGTGCCTACACAGTGTGCATGCCACTGTTTGCTTACAGTTAAAGAGTGCTGTTAGGAAATCAAAAGTTACAAAACGATTGATAACTTTCTGTGAAATTGTGCCACGTTGGCTATGGTGGTTAAAATAATGACACAGGCCCAATCAACCAAAGCCTAACAACTGCAATCTAGCTGCCTCTTAGCTGATATCTGGCCACGAACAGACTAACAAGCCTATTTTAAAACATGACCTTTACAAGCCACGAGGTTGTCAAACAGCATTTAAAACTAATTCTTGATGAGAATCATGTGCGCCACGAGCAATTACGGTAATCGCAGAGTTTAGCAGTTGTATTTCAGCACTCTCTGATTACAGCAATAAGACTAACAATTGGCCTACTCATGTCAAATGACGCAACAGAGTTGAAGTTAAAACGAAATCTGGAAAAACACATTACAGGGACTTTTTGTTACACTTTGGGTTAAAAAAAGACTCTACTGAAATATAGGAAAAATAAAATAAACCATATTAAACTTTGAGGCCCCTAGAGTTGGGGGATGGCTACACCAGCCCAGCTGTCATTTTGCACACTGATTATTAAACCACGTGTCCCGACCGACACAAAATGCTGCACTGCTGGTCAGACACAACATGAACAAACTCCTCTGTCAAAGCAATAAAATACACAACAACTGATATGTAACGATCTATAAATGAGACGCAATAAATAAAATGAAATCATTTCGTCATTGCCGAGAATGCTGCACTGACAAACGTCGCAACCTTGCTTCACTATTAAATATGTAAATTGGCTTTATCATAAGTGAGTGAATCCTGGGTTCAACATTATTCCGTAGTCCACGTTAACAAACAAGCAACTCACCATCACACTGACTATAAACGTAAATGTAAAAGTCCCTCTGCCATTTAGTGACCACTTGCGCATTAGATTCACACCTTTGTGCTCAATCGCTGTGCGCATTATAAATGCCCGTGTGTACGTCGCTATGTATGTAGGTATGTATGTATACATAAGGTGCACAAAACATTCACATTATTGCAAAATTTACATATCACGTACACATAAAACTAGTAATGCTCACGTTAAAATAACAACGGCAACAGCTACAATGATACAGTTAATATTAATGATAATAACGTTTACGACGGATAACATTGCAAGCCACCGCAGAGAAATGATGCATGTATTAACAGGAATAACAATTCACATGATACTTTACAATACAACGCCCTATTAACTTTCAAAGTAAGTTATTAGCAACTCAGCGTCAAGTCGTTAAAAAACTTATCGGTAAAATGGAATGTCATCCTCAGAAATGACGTCATTTCTGCATATCGACACAATTTCTATAAAAAAGAAAGAACACCGCAATTAAACACCAGACTTAACGGTAACTTAATGATATCTCACCACCGTCATCTATAGCCTCTATGTGAAAGCATCTTAAACACACCGATGCTGCTAGACTGCAACCTAACTATAGATAACTTCGGCCGCCGCAAAGCAGTTAAGCCCAGAATAAATATTAGGCTGTTTCACAAAAGTCACTACGGCACAGAAAATGAAGAAGAATTTTGGACATTTTGGGGTTATCACACGACTGGAACTCAGGCTGTTGCATCGAGTTACGGATGCCAACTTTAACTGTTCTGTTTCATTCGGCACATCAATGCCAGCTACCTTTGATCAAAACTTGTTTTTGGTTAATAATCAAAAACTGGTTTTTGGTTTTGGCATTCACATAATTAGGTTCAATTTGGTGTGCAGTGTACCACTAGCTATTAATTGTGGGTTAACAGGTCATGAACTAAAAGCTGAAATTACATTCACATGACACGCGGCTGTCTGTTTGAGTTTAGTGTAAAGAAACTCTGAATTAAAATCTGATAAATTGTACAATGTGGGACCTTGTATGCACCACGTTGACTCTGGGACAGTGTTGGTAAAACTGGGATGGTTGGGTTGGTGGAGTAGTCCTCAATCCGATAGCATCAGTGATATCTATGCAACTGTCACACTCTATGGTGCTCGCTTGTAAGTATGTCAGCCGAGTACATTAGCTGTTCACAGCAACACGCATGTGAAATTCACAAATGGTCTGATGGACTTCATCAGCTCGGGCCTTAGTCTAATCACACATACGAGAACAAAGTTTAATGATTATTTCCCAAATGAAAGTGGACTATCCATGTTCATTTTCCTTCTGATGGGACTTCGGCTTCAACAGGCCATTTTGCTGCAATGGGATACACAGCTTGGGCCGAGGATAATACGAGTATTGAACACGTGCAAAACAGCACGTGTGACAGCTGAAGAACAGTGCGTGGTATTAAGCTGCATTCTCACTGCAGCTTCGACGGTCACAGTGAGAACGCCCCATTAGTGCCGGTC
>Ga0209782_1000936_pt1 | contig 14192 bp, 6 predicted proteins | sample WorMetmaBAHAMAS1_FD_187390 | JGI IMG/M metagenome (GOLD analysis project Ga0209782, IMG submission 187390) | Marine gutless worms symbiont microbial communities from Max Planck institute for Marine Microbiology, Germany - Inanidrilus... | ecosystem: Host-associated > Annelida > Digestive system >...
CCAGGAAGAAATGCATGCACTCCAATGCACTCCCATATACGCACCCGACGTGCAATTCCACTATAGACGGAGTCGATAAAAAACTCCTCTACACTCAGCGTGATCGGAGTCGTTTTGATGGGATATAGTATTTCCGGATGCAAAATTAAGCTGACAATTGCGAGATAACTAGATTTGTGCACCAACTAATGTTTTAATCTATAGTTGAATATTTTACAAAACCCAAATGTGAATATCTGCATGGATTTTCCAACGGCATGCCTAATGTACAGCTGTATTATGCAATGTATTTGCAAAAAACGGGAGACACCAAACTCAGGGCAGTAACTCAGTCAAATCTTGACCTATTTACAAAATTCTTTCACTGTTTGATACGTTAGTAAATCTGTAGTAAGGTTATTATTATCTCACCACACCTTAGTGTGTCGCTACACTACCTTGTGAAATATTTTTTTTGAAAAATTGCTGTGTTCAATGATTTCACTGTAGTCAATCACTATACAAAGACTTAGTTGCATAGAACACAGTGGACAAAAAGTACACATCCATTTATTTCATCATAATCTGACTTACTAACATAAAGATATTTGTACTGCCATCAAGAACTCATGCAGTGACCAGCCATATGCCCCTGTAACAATCAAGAAAAAATTATGTGTTAGCAAGACTGTGCATTAGTTCATGTGATAATTCACCTTCATGCCGAAAATTCAGTAAATTATTTTGAAATAGACTCAACAATAAGTTGGTAATTATTCAAGACATAAAAATATTCCTATCACACTTCAACATCATGACATTACCGTTAATCATAATGCCAGCTATGAATTATCACTGTTTTTTGACATTACTATTTCACAAGCTAGTGTACCGACACAATTAAGGTGTGGTTGCATATTTAGTAGTCATATTACTATAAATTTACTAACGTATCTAACTGTAAGAAACAAGATTTGACTGAGTTGTTGCCATGAGTTTGATGTCTCCTTTTTTGGAACACTGTATTTTATACATCACTTACGTGACTATTCTGTTCATAAGTCTGCAAATTATTACCTGCATTGTTAATCTCATGATACAGGATCATGTAGACAACTTTAATAAACATAGTATAATATAGAACTACTAAACATATAATGTTTGAACTGTCAACATCTCTGGGTCTTTGCAATCATAAGGTTTCAGTTCATTTGTAATCAGAAATAACAACTGCCTTTTCACAATGTTAGTAGGTAAGTAACAACACTAATTAGACTATTTAGTCATGTGGCAATGAACAGATGCTAAATGTGAGATGCAAGTCAAGAAAAGCAATGTTGTAAGCGACGGTTGGTCACTGAACAAATGACATCAGCATAGTGTAATGTTATATACTGTAACAGCAACTAGTCTAAGCAGTTCAGGCTTCGAAAGTTAAATTTTATGTTAGCATTTTGAGGCCGTGATGTGTTTAAGGGGTTCTAAAAAATTTTTATTTATCCAACTGTTGTAACTTCCTAAAACTGAATGCCAACTGTATCATAAATGTGGGTTATTGGTTGAAAATGTGAATGTGATCTGTTGCATATATTTGTTGAACTTCCATTTAATGAAAAGGTAAATGTATAAAGATGATAAAATACTTTGTATTATAGGTGATCCAGCAGGATTTTGAAAATGTGTGTGAAATTTCAAAAACTGCTGCTTTGCTGTGGTAATCTTTTTAGTATCGTTTAGCATACCACTGAAAACATTTCAGGTTGACTTCGTTAGAGATAAGATAAACACACTCAAGTACAAGTCAATCAACGTTCTGACATTCTGAGTCCATGTGATGTCCTTAATCACACAAATAACTTGCAGATTGGCAACAGTCCACACCACCAAGTTGTAGTCACTGTGCTCTGTCATACGTAGCTGGCACTGAATGTGATGATAGTAACGACAACTCAGCTTCAGGATAAGCTTCTATTTGTTGCACCTAGTAGTCAATAAAAATCATTGGTAATGTCAGCACTGAGACAAAGAACCGGTTAAATGATTTAAATGCAATGGTTAAGTAGTTTAACACTAAACTATTTGAAAAACTTCTAAATTTAAATGGTGGTTAATGACTTTTAAGTATTGTACAACTATTTAAACTTAATTCATAACATATATATATAAACATGCATTTCATGAAATGTAATACTGCCACCCCACAGCAAAATTAACTTCCGAAAAAGTGTACTACCAATTTATATTTAGACTAAACAACAAAGGCCAGTTAAATCATCACTTATTTTCTGTAAAAATTCATAGTTTGTAAGAAAAAATGTGAAATATTTGCCAAATATATTCTCCTCTGTTCAAACAGTGGACCACTATTTAAGTACTAGAATTAGTTGTTTACAATGCATGATTTATTAATCAATAAGTAAATCTTGATGTTATAATTACCAATAAAGAAATCAGCATTTATTGCAGCATCAAGTACAGTGCAGTGCTGATGTACATATGGATACTTGATCACACGCAGGTACAGAGTTGACATACCTGAGCATTCAGTATCATGAGCCAATACTGCAGGAGCATGTACTATTATGCTATCTGGTGGAGCAGCCAGAATGCCAGAGTTATGTAGCCACATACCTGTTGAAAATAAGTATGCACAAGTTATGTGAGTGAAATTACCTTGGCTATTTATTAATAATTAAATCGTGCTTACTAGCTATTCCAGTCTAACCATCTAAGCAAGGTTCTATCTCCTTCCTACAGTCTTACTGTTGGTGGCAATGGTAGCTCAATCCATGCATAGACACATTGACATTAATGTAATATAAACATTTTACTTCAGTATGTAACTACATGTCCATCTATTTTGGCAGTCATATGAGAAATACTAGCTACTTGAACCCCATCTATTGAACTGTTTTGGCATATTTTACTTTACTCTAACCAGTTCCCCATCTAAGTGTACTAAACCCAGTATATGTTCATACCAATAATCGGTCCATGATGATGCAAAGAGATCTGACACAGTTTGCACAGTCTTTGTCTGTGTTGATTTCGGATGCTTCAGCCAGGAGCACCTGACGTCACTTTTGGATATATTTTGATATCTGTACAAGGACAGAGCAACAGCAAACAAATATAGGCTATGGAAAATACTACACACTATTCACTCAAATATCAGTTTTACTGAGGACATAAAAACCACAAAACTGCCAATACAGCAAGCAAATGCATTAAGTGAACAAAGTAAGACAGCAAAGAAGAGCCATCAGTACAACAAGGTATGCACAAAATGAAAACAATGTTAACTACTACCAATATGTTATGTTGAAAGCAGTAATTTGTGCTGTTTACAAATGTTTGGGCCATTAACACAGGCTTGTACCGTACAAATTTGACAAATAGGTTGTTAAATTTATTTACCCAAACAAGACAGCTGTAGATGGCGACACTTGTAACACTGAAGAACACGCTTGCACTATGAGTAGATGACAGTGCTTTGAATTCCATGCTGTACCTGCAAACACATAACTGCATGGTCTGTAATGTTTTCAAAATTGTGTACACAGCTATAATGATGTTATGGTAAATTTCTGCAAGAAACTTTACAACATGCTGAGTGGCTAATCTCAACAGTTCTGGAGAAGCAACTGTCAAGTTACATTTTTAAATGCAATGGTTTACATGTAAATAGTCTATTATTACTTGCATAGATGCTTTGACTTGTGTTGTAAATTGTACTTTGGATGTATTGTTTATCTCATTATAACAACATACAACATGCCGTTTTTTATATAATAATCTATCTACCAGTACTCACTTATTAACTTGTGGTGTTCATCACTGGCGTCTATTATATGCATAATTTCCACTCCAGGTTATGTCTTGTGTTGTTTTTGGTAATGGTTTTGCATTGCTACACTGTCTAAGCTTTAATAGAGCTTATTGCTGTGACTGGAATTTTGTGTCAAACTAGAACATCAATATGCAATTACTTGCTGTGGTGTTCTCATTTTTGTAGGACAATTTCATATTGCTAATTGCATACTACTTCCAATAATGTACAGGAACAGCTATATCTCACAAACTGTCCTGAAGCAAAAATTACGCAATCTACTTTCCAAGACTATATCACTCGACAAAACAATATTTAGATTAACTCACAGTGCGACCATGACGACACCATAATGTTGTGCACGTGATGTTGTCCGCATTTCTCTCCAGGTGACAACAGTCTGCGTCTTTCAAAGCTGCATCATGTGTCTGATTCTTTATCTAAAATACTTGCAAACTCCACAGCAGAACAGTGCCATTACAATGATTATTTTTAGGAATATCACAAAATATTCATTGTAATGGCACTGGGCTATCGTGCAGCTAAGATCACGTGTCATGGTGCACTTAGCAGCACGTTGCCCAAGGACTATGATAAACACGTGTAATGCCATGGTCCCCATCTGTATGGAAAGGCAAATCAGTGAATGATGTAAACCTACTATGGCATGCATTAGTACGTCATCTTCTTTGCTGCCATTACTAAAGCACGTGCGCTGTGCATGAACTGAAAATTAGCTGTTCGAATGCTCTGACATGTCATCTATATATAAAATCCACTCTTTCTGATTACATTCCACTTGCTTCTAATCCCAGTATAATTAGATGCAAGTTAAAAATTTTATGACTGTCATTACTGTGAATACCCCTTCATGTAATGCTTTTTTGCCATCAAACATTGTCACACGGTCTCTCGGCAATTGCCATCTGACACGCATCAATTTAAATTTTTTGCATTTATATTTAAAATACAAGTACATTTGTGGTATATCAAAATTAAAGAATATGTGTATTACTGGCCATGGAAGTGGTATTTTTATTTATGTGAAAAATAAAAATGCAAACATAAATTATGATTCTGTCGTGGACCACTAACCATACTTTTAATCCAAGATATAGTCTGGAGACTTTGGGTCTTGGCCTCAAGAATCGTTAAGAACAAGAAAGGTGGTTTCAGTCTTGGTCTTTTGTACTTGGTCTTAATATTGGAGAATCGAAAGTCTTGTTTTTTACCGTGTGACGCTATGCTAATCGCAGTATATGCCATCGTCATGTGTCTGTCTGTCTGTCTGTGTGTATGTCTGTCACATTCCGTTATTGTATCAAAACGGCTAAACGTAGGATCATGCAAATAACGCCACACGATAGCCCCATGATTTAGTTTAGTGATGCCAAAGATCATGGTGAAATTCGAACGGGATAACCCCCTACTCGGGCGACAAATGCAAATGGGGTGGGTAAAAATTGGTCACTTTCGACGAAAAATGCACAATAACTCGAAAATGGTGCAAGATAGACGTATTGTTTCTATTAAAGTCGAATAGGAAGTCATATGCGCTCTATCAAATCGTGACGTTGCCGATGACCTTGGGTGAACCATAACCCCACAAACCACCCGAATATTTGCATTTTTTGTCGCCTTTCATGTCTTCGTAGTGAGTAAACATAGAGACTTTCATATTTGGTGTACAGGTTGATGGTAACTAGTCCCAGCCGACGGACGACAAAGTGTCCCTGAAAGGGGCGTGGTTTTGCTCACGTGACCGATTTTTTATGCACAACTGTGGAGTAAGAAACAATTCTCCTCGCCAGTTGGTAAGCTGCTATCAACAATGTCGCACATGACAGACTAGGCCCAACTGCAATTATCACATATACGGTGCTTGAGGCGACCCACACTAAGGCTTAGGCCTAAACTCCATCCATTCGATTTGTCACCGTTTTTTGTTGCAAACTTGCTTGTATAACATACAGACAACGAATCGATTAAGTGGAGTGTAAGCATGATCCTTCAAATATGTGATAATAACCGACTTTTCTTGGTCTGCCTACCAATTTTATATCAACAGATGCTCGTTGCCTGTTGATAATACGTGATGTTTAGTGCAATATGGTCGATTTTTACCGTGCGACGCTATGCTAAGCATGGTACATGCCGTCGTTCGGTCTGTGTGTGTGTCTGTCACACTCCGGTATTATGTGAAAACGGCTAAACGTAGGATCATGCAAATAATGCCACACACTAGGCCTGGGACTCTAGTTTTCAATGGGATATTTTGTAGGTGCAAAATTTCTACTGACAAGTGTGTCGTGCAGTTCCTCTGCCACAGCAAATCCTCTTGTTATTTTTGAATTGATAGGAAAGTGACATTAGCAAGACATTGATAAATTGTAATACAAACCTCATTATAACTGCAACTTTCATACGTTAATTTTTATTTACATTTTAATAATTCATTGTAAGTTTAGTGTTTGCATGCAACCATATTAGTTTGCTACAGCACTTATTGCAATTCTCTTGTGGCAGCTATGCAATATTGACTTTAGTGTGGCAATAGATGACAACTACTGTTATTCCTGCATTTAATTTAAAATTTACATTTGCAAAATCCGCACTAATGAAACTATATTATCCTGTTGAACCCCATCTATTGAACAGTTTTGGCATGTTTTATTTTACTCTAAGCAGTTCCCTATGTAAGTGCATTGAACCCAGTATATGTTCATACCAATAATCGGTCCAAGATGATGCAAAGAGATCTGACACAGTTTGCATAGTCTTCGGCTGTGTTGGTTTCGGATGCTTCAGCCAGGAGCACCTCACGTCACTTTTGGATATATTTTGATATTTGTACAAGGACAGAGCAACACCAAACAAATATAGGTTACTGGATAATACTACACAGTATTCACTCAAATATCAGTTTTACTGAGGACATGAAAACCATAAAACTGCCAATACAGCAAGCAAATGCATTAAGTGAACAAAGTAAGACAGCAAAGAAGAGCCATCAGTACAACAAGGTATGCACAAAATTAAAACAATGTTAACTACTACCAATATGTTATGTTGAAAGCAATAATTTGTGATGTTTACAAATGTTTGGGCCATTAACACAGGCTTGTACCGTATAAATTTGACAAATAGGTTGTTAAATTTATTTACCCAAACAAGACAGCTGTAGCCACATGGCGACACTTGTAACACTGAAGAACACGCTTGCACTATGAGTTGATGACAGTGCTTTAAATTCCATGCTGTACTTGCAAACACATAACTGCATGGTCTGTAATGTTTTCAAAATTGTGTACACTGCTATAATGATGTTATGGTAAATTTCTGCAAGCAACTTTACAACATGCTGAGTGGCTAATCTCAACAGTTCTGGCAAAGCAATTGTCAAGTTACATTTTAAAATGCAATAGCCTACATGTAAATAGTCTATTATTACTTGCATAGATGCTTTAACTTGTGCTGTAAATTGTATTTTGGATGTATTGTTTATCTCATTATAACAACATACAATATGCCATTTTTCATAATAATCTATCTACCAGTACTCAGTTATTAACTTGTGGTGTTCATCACTGGCCTCTATTATATGCATCATTTCCACAGCAGGTTATGTCTTGTGTTGTTTTTGGTAATCGTTTGGCATTGCTACACTGTCAATGCTTTACAGCTTATTTCTGCGACTGCAATTTTGTGCCAAACTAGAACATCAACATGCAATTACCTGCTATAGTGTTCTCATTTTTGTAGGACAATTTTGTATTGTCAATGGCATACTACTTCCAATAATGTACAGGAACATCCTTATTTTACAAACTGTCCTGAAGTAAAAATCTCGCAATCTACTTTCCAAGACTATATCACACTGAGAAAACAATATTTCTATTAACTCACAGTGCGACCATGATGACACCATAATGTTGTGCACGTGACGTTGTCCGCATCTATCTCCAGGTGACAACAGTCTGCGTCTTTCAAAGCTGTATCACGTGTCTGATTCTTTATCTAAAACACTTGCAAACTCCACGGCAGAACAGTGCCATTACAATGAATATTTTTTAGGAATATCGCAAAATATTCATTGTAATGGCACTGCTCTGCCGTGCAGTTAAGATCACATGTTATGGTGTACTTAGCAGCGCGTTGTCCAAGAACTACGATAAACACGTGTAATGCCATGATCTCTAACAGTATGGGAAAGCAAATCAGTACATGATGTAAACCTAATATATTATGCATTGGTATGTCATCTTCTTTGCTACCATTACTAAAGCACTCGAGCTGCACATGAACTGAAAATTAGCTGCTCAAATGCTCTGACATGTCATCTATGTATAAAATTCACTGTTTCTGATTACATTCCACTTATTTCTAATCTCAGTATAATTAGATGCAAGTTAAAAATTTTATGACTGTCATAACTGTGAATACCCCTTCATGTAATGCTTTTTTGCCATCAAACATTGTCACACGGTCTCCCAGCAGTTGCCATCTGACACGGACCAATTTACATTTTTTGCATTTAAATTTAAAATACAAGTACGTTTATGGTATATCAAAATTAAAGAATGAGTGCATTACTGGCCACTGGCAGTGGTACTTTTATTTATGTAAAAAATAAAAAGCAAACATAAATTATGATTCTGTCGTGGACCACAAACCATATGTTTAATCCAAGATATAGTCTGGAGACTTTAAGTCTTGGCCTCAAGAACAAGAAAGGTGTTTTCAATCTTGGTCTTTTGGTCTTGGTTTTAATACTGAAGAATCGAAAGTCTTGGTTTTTATTTTTGCATTGATATGAAAGTGACATTAGCAAGACACTGATAAATGGTAATACAAACTTCATTATAACTGCAACTTTCATACGTTAATTTTTATTTACATTTCCATAATTTATTGTAAGTCTAGTCTTTGCATGCAACTGTATTAGTATGCTACAGCACTTATTGCAATTCTCTTGTGGCAGTTATGCAATACCGACTTTAGTGTGGCAATAGATGACAGCTACTGTTTTTCCTGCATTTTATTTTAAACTTACGTTTGCAAAATCTGCACAAATGAAAGTATTTTATCTAACAAGGAAAGACCAAAATGGGAAAAAATTACGTCCAAAACTCAGTGACATCTATAATGAAATTTATCCATCACTGTTTATTCTCAGAAATAAAACTGTGTACTAGTTTATATGTACTTACTGAAAAGAACTGCTTTATAATTTACACATTTGACTGCCTGTTGGTGTTATTGATTTAATGATTTTGCTACATTATTACACACTGATCAGTTTGGTACACTGTTTTCGACAAAATGATGATGTCGGAACACCATGCAAAAGTCTTGGACTTAGTATGGAAAAATGTCTTGTTTACATCTCTGCATTTAATAGACTATATTGAGTAAATAAGTAAGTAAGTAATGATAAGTAAGTAGGCAAATAAGTAAGTAAATGCACTAGAAGTAAAAAACAAATAATAATATGTTAATTATTAATGGCAATAAAAATAATGAAATTTATAATTTAACTAACAAAGAAACACATGTATTACATGCCTCCAAATGTTACTCAACCTGCTACTGTCATCGTCACTCAACCAGCCTACTTACTGGCATGAGTAATGGGACAACCTCATCATTCCTCGAAGCATTCCTCATCATCAACGATAATGATGATTATGTTGTCCACTTCATTTTCCTCTACCTCCTTAAACTGCTGTTCATTATTTGGAATGATCGTTTCTTTCTCTGCAAGAATGTTGACCAGAGTCTGTGGCAATTATTGCATCATCTAGACTATAGTAATGTCTCCAGTTGAACTGAATTTCCATACCCATTCTCTGTTGACAGATGAAGACAACTGTTATTGAATGATACATGTATTTCTCATTATTAATGCCTAGCAGTTCACACACTGACAGTTCTTGCAAAAGACAATCTGGCAAGCAACTCCACAAAAAGCAAGGCTATATAACAGTCAAACTTGACACTGTCAGCACATACCTTTACAATTTACGCATATGCTATCAAGCTGTGTCGCCCAAGCTGTGTCATTGTCACTCAACTAGCCTACTTACTGGCGTGAGTAACGTGACATCCTTAAGCTACCTCATGGTTACTCGACACATTGCTGATAGTCAAAGAGAACATTGATTATGTTGTCCAGATGATCTTCCTTTATCTCTTCAAACTGCTGTTCATGATGCACACTGATTGTTTCTATCTATGCAAGGATGATGACAAAACTTTGTGGCAATTATTAAATTGTCCAGTCCACAGTCATGTTTCCAGTAGTGCTGAATTTCAATACTCATCCACTACAGTACCAAAAGATGATGGCAGTTACTGTCAAGTGACATGTATTTCATTATACATATATATGGCAACTGCCACAGGAAAGCAAGTCAGTGTAGTAGTCACACATGTCATTGTTGGCACTGATCTCTACAACTATTGTTACTGAAGTACATCCATCGACTGCTTGCAAACTCTATGCCAATCAACTGCTACTGTGTCATCATCACTCAACCAGTCTACTTACTGGCATGAGTAACATGACACCCTTAAGCCATCTCATGATTACTTGACACATTCGTTATTCTTAAAGAGAACATCGATTATGTCCCGTAATTACACTTATTCACAGATGAATAGTCTGTCCAGTTCAAACTTACAACGTTAGCTTATACGAGTTGTAATGCAAGGGGAGAACAAACATCACCTATACACACTCTTCATCTGTATGTCTGCACTTCAAAACTTTCCTGATCATGCAATTCTTAGCCCTGCTGATTACAGTATCTGGCTTCCAGTGTATCCGTGGTTTGCTGCTTTCAGGCACATATGTTGATGAGATCCACTCCACAACCACTCCTGTTGTTTGATGCTGTATTCATATGTGTCGGTTATGAAATTCTCCATTTCAGTGTAAGTAAACATTTAAAGACATACATAACAAGTCCTTGTAATGTGTTAAGCAGACAAATAATAGATTGTGGAAAGCAACCGCTGCACAAAAATAAGCCTGTTTAATGGACAAAGTAGATATTGTCATAATAGGTCTCCGTAATTGAAGGAATGCATCGAATGTTTCCAAACTGTGTGACTCAAGCTGCTATTGTGTCACCGTCACTCAACCAGCCTACTTACTGGCGTGAGTAACGTGACACCCTTAAGTTACCTCATGGTTACTGACTGTTGAAAGATATGTGCACTTCTTCATATCAATTCAATGTCTGGCAATTACACTTATTCACAGATTAATAGTTTGTTCAGTTAAAAATTACAACCTTAGATAATACGAGTTGTAATGGCAGGGGAGAACAAACACCATCGATGCCACTCTTCATCTATCTGTTCGCACTTCAAAACTTTCCTGAACATGCTAATTACAATGTCTGGCTTCTTGTTTATCTGTTGTCTGCTGCTTTCAGGCAGATATGTTGAAGAGATCCACTTCACTACCACTCCTGTTTTTTGATGCTGTATTCTTATGTGCCGGTTATGAAATTCTCCTTTCCAGTGTAAGTAAACATTTAAAGACATACACAGCAAGTCTATCTAATGTGTTAAGCAGACAAACAAGAGATTGAGGAAAGCAACTGCCGCACAAAATAAGCCTGTGTAGTGGACAAACTTGATATTGTCGTTACAGGTCTCTGCAATTGAGGGAATGCATCGAATGTTTCCAAACTGTGTGACTCAAGCTGCTACTGTATCATTGTCACTCAACCAGCCTACTTACTGGCATGAGTAATGTACACCCTCAAGCTATGGTTACTGACTGTTGCATGGTATGTGCATTTCTCCATATTAGTGTCTGGTAATTACACTTATTCACAGATGAATTGTTTGGCCAGTTCAAAGTTAAAACGTAAGCTTATACACTTGTAATGCAAGGGGAGAACAAACACCACCCATGCATAGTTTTCATCTACGTCTGCACTACAAAACTTTTCTGAACATGCAATTCTTAGCCTTGCTAATTACAATGTCTGGCTTCCAGTTTATCTATGGTTTGCTGCTTTGAGACAGATATGTTGATGAGATCCACTTCACAACCACTCCTGTTGTTTGATACTGTATTCTTATGTGTCAGTTATGAAATGTCTCCTTTTCATTGTAAGTAAACATTTAAAGACATACATAGTAAATTCTTCTAATGTGTTAGGCAGACAAACAAGATATTGTGCAACCACTGCATAAAAGTAAATCTGTGTAGTGGACAAACTTGATATTGTCGTCGTAGGTCTCCATAATTGAAGGAATGCATCAAATGTTTCCAAACTATGTGACTGAAGCTCGCACTGTGTCACCGTCACTCAACCAGCCTACTTACTGGCATGAGTAACGTGACACCCTTAAACTGCCTCATGGTTACTGACTGTTGAAAGATATGTGCATTACTCCGTATCAATGTCTGGTAATTACAATTATTCAAAGATAAATAGTTGTTCCAGTTCAAACTTACAACCTTAGCTTATACGAATTGTAATGCAAGGAAGAACAATCACCACAGATGGATACTCTTCATCTGTAAGCTTGCACTTCAAAACTTTCCTCAACATGCTGACTACAACGTCTGGCTTCCAGTTTATCCGTGGTTTGCTGCTTTCAGGCAGATATGTTGATGAGATCCAATTCACAACCACTGCTGTTGTTTGATGCTGTATTATTATGTGTCGATTATGAAATTCTCCTTTTCAGTGTAAGTAAACATGTAAAGACATACACAGCAAGTACTTCTAATGTGTTAAGCAGAAAAACAAGAGATTGCGGAAAGCAACTGCCGCACAAAATAAGCCTCTGTAGTGGACAAACTTGATATTGTCGTCATAGGACTTCGCAATTGAGGGAATGCATCGAATGTTTCCAAACTGTGTGACTCAAGCTGCTACTGTATCACTGTCACTCAACCAGCCTACTTACTGGCGTGAGTAATGTGACACCCTTAAGCTACCTCATGGTTACTGACTGTTGAATGATAAGTGTATTTCTGCATATCACTGTCTGGTAATTACACTAATTCACAGATGAATTGTTTGGCCGGTTCAAACTTTAAAGGTAAGCTTATACAGTTATAATGCAAGGGGAGAACAAACACCACCCATGCATAGTCTTCATTTGTATGTCAGCACTTCAAATCTTTCCTGAACATGCAATTCTTAACCCTGCTAATTACAATGTCTGGCTTCCTGTTTATCTGTTGTCTGCTGCTTTCAAGCAGATATGTTGACGAGATCCACTTCACAACCATTCCTGTTGTTTGATACTGTACTCTTATGTGTCAGTTATGAAATGTTTCCTTTTTAGTGTAAGTAAACATTTAGAAACATACATAGTAAATTCTTCTAATGTGTTAGGCAGACAAACACGATATTGTGCAACCGCTGCACAAAAGTAAATCTGTGTAGTGGACAAACTTGACATTGTCGTCGTAGGTCTCCGTAATTGAAGGAATGCATCAAATGTTTCCAAACTGTGTGACTGAAGCTCCTACTGTCACCGTCACTCAACCAGCCTACTTACTGGCGTGTGTAACGTGACACCATTAAACTGCCTCATGGTTACTGACTATTGAAAGATATGTGCATTACTCTGTATCAATGTCTGGTAATTACAATTATTCACAGATGAATAGTTGGTCCAGTTCAAACTTGCAACCTTAGCTTATACGAGTTGTAATGCAAGGAAGAACAAACACCACAGATGGATACTCTTCATGTGTATGCTCGCACTTCAAAACTTTCCTCAACATGCTGATTACAAGGTTATAGGAAAAAAGGTCCACGGAAATAATGTCCACGGAAAAAACGTCCACATCAGAGCGGAAAAATCGTCCACATATTAGTTAATCTATTCACCCGGAATCTAATAGTTTTCGTGTGCAAAATATAAGGGCATGATAAGGTTCTTCTTACCCAAACAGCCATGACGCCGAGAATGTGATATGGCAATGTCTATCATTCTCCTTATAAAATACCCAGAACTAATTAATCGGTTGCTAAACATTCCAATACAGCTTTGATGTCTGCTTGCTTGCGTCGCTTCATCGCACGGCTTCACTTCACACTACAGTAATTAAACACTTAGCATGTGCGGTCGAGCCACTCTTTGAACGGGGTGTGGACGTTTCGCCGACAGACGATTCGCCGTCAAAATAGACGTTTTGCCGACACCGGTCAGATGTTTCGCCGACAAATTTGCGTGGACTTTGTGAACGTTCTCCCCATCAAATTGCAGCCCCTCCCCTCCCTATCCTCTCCTTTCCCTATGTTCCTTTTCTCCTCCCTTGCCCTTCCCTCCCATCCTTTCTCTCCTCCCTTCCATTAGAAGTAGGCCCCCTTAAATCCAGGAGGTCTGGGGGAGCGCTATA
>Ga0209782_1000937_pt1 | contig 14190 bp, 8 predicted proteins | sample WorMetmaBAHAMAS1_FD_187390 | JGI IMG/M metagenome (GOLD analysis project Ga0209782, IMG submission 187390) | Marine gutless worms symbiont microbial communities from Max Planck institute for Marine Microbiology, Germany - Inanidrilus... | ecosystem: Host-associated > Annelida > Digestive system >...
CAAGAAAACCTGAAGCCGGTTCTGAACCACCCTCTCCAGTAACTTGGAGAGAAATGGCAGATTTGACACCGGCCTGTAGTTTTTCAGTTGACTATCGTTTACTCACTATGAAGATATGGAAGGCGACGAAAAATGCCAAAATTGGGGTGGTTTTGGGGGTTAGGGGTCACCCAAGGTCACCAGAAACATCACCATTTCATAGAGCACATACAACTTCCCATTCGACTTTAATAGAAACTATGCGTCTATCTTGTACCGTTTTCGAGTTATAGCGCATTTTTGGTCGAAAGTGACCAATTTTAACCCACCCCACCTGCATTTGTTGCCCCCGTAGGGGGTGATCCCGTTCGAATTTCGCAGTGAACTTTGGCATCAGAAAACTTAGAGTCAAAGGGCTATCGTGTGGCGTTATTTGTGTGATCCTACGTTTAGCCGTTTTGATACAATACCGGAGTGTGACAGACACACACACACACACACACACACACACACACACAGAGACACACGACGATGGCATATACCGCGCTTAGCATAGCTGTCGCGCGGTAATAAAATGATAAGATTGTATATTACTCTAGTATTAATGAAACAAAAACGATTTGAACACATCGTGTTTATGAACACCGTCTGGTCGAATTATTTGTTGTAACTGCTTGCTGCCTAGCAATGCCACACCACATAGCTCGGCAGCACATGGTGTGACTAGGAGCAGCGTTGCAATTGGCTGAGCTATTTATAGAGCCTCTTTCAGAAGTTCGCACAGCCAATAGTAATGGCCGTAACATACTGATCTGCTAATCAATTATTAAATCTGTACTTAGCTAATCCGTTCTTATTTTTTGCTGGTGCAATGCTTCTAACTTAAGTGGAGATATAATTGGCGATTTAATGACTACTTAAAGTTAAGTGGCCATTAGCTAAGTGACGATTTAAGTGCGGTTGGTGCAACCGGCCCTTAGTCGAATATCTCCGGACATACTGGACTGATTTTCGCAAACTTTTCACCATATAAAAGCACTCAACGTGCAGATGATGGATCTGGACCTCATTTACCAATTTTTCAAGGGACCATGGCAACCAAATAATTTTGCGAAAATGTTATCAACGTCGACTGATACCACTTGCATTCGTTGCACTAGTGCTAGAAAACGAATTGCAATATCATGGTCTAACTGTGCATATTAACAGCGGAGATGATGGCGCTACATTGTGTAAAAATTTGGTGAACTTTTGCCTGCTACCTCCAGAGATGACAGGGCTTTTTTGCGTACGTCTGGTATGACACGGCCAAAAACTGGCATATATAGTGTAATATCACCAGATATACTGGACCGATTTTCACAATCTTTTCACCATATAAAAGTGCTTTACGTGTCGATGATGAATCTGCACCCTATTTTCCAATTTGTCAAGGGACGTTGCCATGGTAACCAAATAATATTGCCGTAATGAAGGCAAACTGATACTATGTGCATTCTTTGTACGTTTGCCAGATGGTAACACAGTTTTAGTTCGCTACTACTTGCCAGGGGGCGACGCTGTTGCGCCGAGCAGGCTATACTCTAGGCTTTGCCACGCATTTCTAGTTAAACAAGTGGCTAGCATAGAGCGAGATGTGGGAAGCTCTAGCACAAACCATTTTTCATAATGCATTTTCTACCGAGATTACTAAAATAAAGAATACCAAGCGTCAACATCGTTCATATAAACAAAGACGTCACGTGTTTCTGGTCCATCGATAAAAAATAAGTGAAATAAGTGATATCGCTACAATTACCAATTTTTCCACACCCCCTCTCTTCCACGAGAAATCCCGGCATCATCCCTTAAGATGTGAGGCGTTGTCAGTAAGTAGCAAAGATATCCATCTATCCAAGCATGCAAAGATATCCGGGATCCATCGCACCCTGTGACCACAATGCACAAATGTTACAGACAGACGGACAGACAGACAGACACTGGCATCGTAACATAAGCACGAGATGTATATATTACATCTTGCGCAAAAAATTGCAACGTTATCTTGGATTGTTGAAATTTTACATTTTTAGTAGCTAGTCGAGTTGGAAAGGCCAATGCACATCACTATACCAACTTTCATCAAAATTGGTAAAATGGCTTCAGAGTTATTGCATTTAACAGCAGTGATGTAGTCCTCAAAGCAGCTGCCTCGAGGCAGAGAACTTGGATGCCATGAGGCTGCCTTGAACCAGAAAACTTGGATGCCTCGAGGCTGAACCGATCTTCACCAACGTTTCAGCTTTGGTAGATGTATGTATGGGTATTACAAAACTGTCATAAGTTTCACGCTAGTCCAAGAGACGTTGCTATGGTAACCAGTTAATTTTGGGGGGGATTTTTGCAGACGTCAAAATTAACTGTCTTCGCTCTTTGCTCTCTGCTCTCGTGTTCTGTAATAAAATGCATCATTGCTTTGCGGATATGTGCATTAATAGCTCCACTAATTTCTGTACATCATGTGAAAAGGTGGTAAAAATTAGTCCAGTAGTTTTTGAGTTAAAGTGGGATAAAAAACGAAAATTGCGCTGTGACTGGGCCGAAATTTCACGATTTTCGTTCATTTGGCATACTGGCATTCTAATGCAGATTGGAATATCACAATTATGATTCCAGCGGGTTAATCGACTATTATTTCTGCACAAACTGTGAAAATTTGGTGAGATTCGGATTAGTGATCCCAGAGTTTTAGGCGAAAGAAGTTGTATGGCTGGAGTCGATAGTTGTTAGCACGGTTAGTTCACCTATGTTCGCTATGAAGTGGGGCTGTTAGGCACTCATGTAATCAGTAAGTAAGTGTTTTCACGAGTATTCGCTATAGGGCGACACTACGGCGCCGAGCAGGCTATATGCTAGGCTTTGCCATGCATTTTTAGTTTTGAAATAAAATGCACTGGGACTGGTTTCATGTAAATTTTTAGAAACTTTCACATACAGTTTAACAGTAGACAACTGCTTTCAGACAGATGGTCACATGGTAAAAATGGTAAGCAGCAAAGAAACAAAGATAAACCGAGAGAGAGACACAGAGATAGACAGAGTGAGAGAGATACAGGTGGACTGACTGTAGACGTTTAGTGTGGTCGCACGACACTCAGCGTGCCAGTCGGAGGGAATGTTCGCATGTGTCAGCTTTATGAACTCGTCCAAAGGACACGATGCATTACAACCTGCAGACAGGCGACACACATCAACCATACCAATTACTAATATACCCACTGTGATAAGACATTACTAATACACATACCAAGTATGTCCGTAGTGAGTGACATGTTCATCACGTGATGCTATGCTAGTGCAGTATATGCTGTCATCATGCGTCTGTGTGTGTCTGTCTGTCTGTCTGTCTGTCACACTCTGTGCTGTTGTATCACTAAAGCTCTGTTGTATCAAGAAGCTCTGCTATTGCAGAGGAACCATGCGACATACGCAACTACGAAATATCCCATTTGAAAAAGACTGCAACTAACAAATGACCTTGAAGCACGTGCACCAAAAGTCATCACAATTTCTGCTTTTAGATAAGCCATATATCACTCACTGTTAGTGGTCTGTTGTTACACATTTCTATCTAGTACTGTTTTTGAGATACTACCACTTTTGAAGTGAATGTGACTGCAGATAACCTTAAAAAAGCCTTTACTTTTAACAATAAAGCCATACGCACTTTCTAATTTATATGTAAATATATAATAGCTGAATCGCGCTTTATTTATGAGTTACAGGTATTACAGAGGTTTAAAACAGCAAAAATAACCTTCAAACTCACTAAAGGTCATTTGCAATTATGTCATTCAATACTCCTGCTGCTGCCGGCATGTCGAGTAAAGTTTTCTGCATGCTATGAGATTAAATTCTTGGGCAGGTACAGAGGGCTCGCCTGTGTTCTCTTACAAATGTAACGGGCCATCACACCCGGATTGGGGGCGTCTGGGTGTGGCGAGAGCCGCCGGTGCGGATAACAAATGGTAAGGGCCAGTGGTCCTTTGACACCCTGCCAGAGAAACCCGCCGGCTAAGCTGGGCTCTACAAATATACAGTACAAGCCCCAGGGTTAGAGGGTAAGCGTACTGGGCCAAGACTAGGCCTCAGCGCTGGCGGTGGCTGAAGGCACGTCGAAAGACTGCCAACAGCCTACCGCCACCCCTGACAGAACGAACGAACGAACGAACAAACGAACGACTTGTCTAAGACACCATACAGAGTAGACAGACATATCAGCGGACAGAATGATACTACAACTAATTGTACTGGCCTGCAAGTATCAGCTGATAGAGATGATCACTGTCAGTCGAGCTGAGGTTGGTCGTCGTGCTGTTCTTGTACCAGACTCGGACTGACAACTGGCCACCATCACTATCAACATGGGTATGATTCAACAACTCAACCAGGACAGTCGCTGTGTATGGCGGAGAGATGTCATTGAACACTTGCATTGCACTCAAAAGTGCAGCCACCGTTGAATCATGCTAACCCACACACACAACAAGACACACACACCTCAACATTCTGGTCCACCTCAACACTGACTGTCACCAAGTGGATCAGATGGATGGCATGGTGGACACACTGCATCCATCACGCCATCCATCATCTGATCCATCTCAACAGTGCGACCATGCACACACAGTCAACGTTCTGATCCACTCATCCACCTCGACACTGTGTCCACCACGCTAGACATGGGAGTGACTTGAATTTGTAAAATTCAACTCACTTGAAACAATTTTCAATTTACTTATGACTTTCCAACTTAGTTGTAATCATTTTTTTATGCGTACTTAAAAATTTTGTGACTCACTTTTCGTTTTCAACATTATACAATATGTAATATTCTATGAATAACACTATCAGAGGATGCTAAAATTTTTGGAAACATGCGAATTACATGTCCAATCCATCGTAGTTGTCGCTGTAGTAAAGAATGTTCAACAGTGTCGATTTTTGCTCTGTGACGAGATTTCCGTGTGAGTGATCCAGTGCCACCAGCAGATACCAAGGATACTTCTTATAGGCAACGCATATAAAATGAATCTAGAATCCATACATGGCAACGATATGCAGTCCACGCTTAACAGCTGTACAAGAGGATGGAAACACACATAGCTTTATAGACTGCCATCTTGGTTTACACGGTAAGGTTCCCGTTATGGAACGTGCGGTGAAAGAGGCGACCAAAAGCAGTTGATGCAAGTTTCACACGCTACTGGACTTCACTTTGCAATTACAGGACAATACAGAGCCGAGATACGTGAACTCCTGGATTTTGTTGAACTGCTCACCAAGAACTGTAAGACTTCTGTTATCTTTGTACTGACCGCTAGACGAGCATACTTGTGGGTGTCAACTAGTATGTTGAGACTATGCTCAAGTCCAGTTGCTAAGTGTAAGTAAAAATATTAAATGCTGTAATTTTATCATAATTTCCTAAAAAATATACTATGATTTTGTAAATTTCTGTCCGTGATATTCTGCACAACCTAGTTGTAACTTACTGCCGAGTATATAAAAACTTTCTGTTGTGCTCTCAGTCTGCCATCTCGCTTGTCTTTCATGTTCTTTACTACTTCTCCTAACAAAGGACCTAACATAGCAGCCACAGAGCAATCATCAGTAATTCATTATTATTACTATAATTACTATTTTTTATATCCCAGATAGTAAAGATCCCCCGGGGTTAAAAACAGAAGCTAAACACAAAAATGCGGGTGGCTATAAATCCAGTAAGTTGCTAATCATGCAAATTGAAGTGATGAATGGCAACAGAAATATATTGGAAAACAAGAAACCTTCCAAAACATCTGCAGACTTGGTCAGTGAAAAGTTTTATCAGGTTGGTAATGAAAATATGTAAATTATTCTATAACATCCAATTAAACATACATTATTGACCTTTTATCTGAGGTCTTCATCAGGACTGACTTCCAGTTTGTGATGTTAGTAAGTTAACTGTCCCATACGTGGCTCAGTTGGTAGCTCCTGTCAACTCTATTGATATTGCTGGTCTTTCTGATACAGATAGCTTCTCTTATTTTTCTAAATGCCAAACCTCTCTGGTTCCCAATCAATCACCTTCACATCATCCCAGTCTATCAGGAGATTCTCAGCAGACACATGATCTATGATTGCTGATATGTTGCTTGTGGAGGCGTCTCTGCTCTTGTGAATGCTCCTGTGATGCTCTCCACTTCCTTTCTATGTTCCTTAACTCTCATTCACAGAGGTCTTCCCATATCTCCGATGTAAGATGGTCACAGTTTTACATGGTATTTTGTACACGACTGTCACCTTTCCTTCATCTTCCATTTGTCTTCTGGATGCATTCGTACATTTCTTAATGAAATACTAGAGCTTTGCTCTAGAGAGTTGCTCTAGCCCATGGCTTGCAAACCACGGAAATCGGAGTAAATGGAGATAAAGGCTGAATACTCATTACTCATTTAGGTCATGTGATTTCAGCGAATATGAATGATAGGCATGATATGATGAGCAAGAGGAATTTGGTATGTGGAAAGTTAAATAATTTACTCTGTTATTTTTGGAAGTGTGATCCCTTTGTTAAGTTGAGGCTGTTGCGTAACTTCTGCTGTGATTTTTATGGTAGTTCCTTGTGGGATTTGTCACATTCCAGTATTGAGAAATTAGGTACAGCTTGGCGTAAAGGCTTGAGATGGCTCTTGGGTTTACCGTATAGGTAGCTAAACAAACATTCAGCCGCTAACGATACTCATATCGTACCGCGGCTGAAGAGTCAAGTACCTTAACTCTCAGCGAGATTATGTGGATCAAAAAACTCTATAAAACACGTAAATAATATCTTATCAAACTGTCACCGTGGTTATCGTAAACAGTATTATCAAAATCGAAACAAAATGCGCAGTGACAAGTATACGAAATACGAATAAAAACAAAAATGAAAAATGCCCAACAAACTCACTATAAACAACGATGGCCGAATTAGGTCAAGGCGGGTCAAGCTCACACAGCATAGAATAGATAATAATATTAACGAGATAATTCTAGTGCCTCGTGAGGGGCACATGTTGGAAATGCCTATAATAAAACATAACAAAGAAATCAGATACGAAAAATTTTCCTGATTATAAACTTTTATTAGTTGCATATGTTGAATAGCTATAGGTTAATACTTTAACAGACGATAACCTTTGTGACGATCGAGAAATAAAATGTGCGAGAATAACTTTTAGGCCTATAAGGGAGGGGGACAATCCAGTGACTCCACGGACCCAAATTTCATAACCCGTCGCCCCCCATTCTCGACGGCATGTCGGCCTCCTGACGGCGTCGCCAACCCGTGGAAAGGCGTTCTGGATTCAAAATCCAGACTCTCGACCAACGAGCGACAAGGACGGACGCCCATAATTTAATCATCTCTGGAAATGCTACTGGGATGATAGCAAGATCGTCTGAGGTGTTATGTAACGTTAGAACGACAGTTTTTCGGAAGCAGGCTTTTATTATTGATCACATTTAGTTAGCACGTCTAGCAAGTTCGAGCTCTACATCAAGAAGAACCACAATGTCTGGATTCAGACGCCAGTTGGCGTGACCCCCTTTCCACCAATCAGAGCGTCGCATTCTCGCGTTGTTGACCTGGAAGAGTGGAGCCAATTCTCCAGAGAAAGGAAGTGGCCTAGCCGTGGCGTGTATATATATATAGGTGAAATCCTATCCTGAGGTCAGTCGCCGTACCCTGGTCCGGAGGAGGGGAGCGTGGGTTCCCTGAGAGGGGCGTAGGACGACGGGGTTCTCTGGGGCGATTAATGGAAGACTACAATATGGGGCCCCAAATTAAATATCCCCGTGTTCCCCCAATTAGGCCTACAGTAATGGCGTCGCCAAAATTCGCAGCCTCCATGTATTTCTGACCCCCCGGAGGGCAGATCTGCACGGCAGAACATCATTCGGCGACGAGCTATTCTGTCAATGCTAAATTGCCTATCTTTCTCTATAGAGATACCACTTTCGAAACTTCGTCCTTGTATAACTATTCTATTTCCGGTTTTGAACTACCTTTACCTTAAGATTTTGGAAGAGTATAGTTTAGGGATTTTATGTACCAAATTGGGGAAAATCGATTGCATCCATATCCAGAGGTACCTGTTGATCAATTGTTTGTGTTTGGCAATCAAAATTGCAGCTTTACTGAGCCTGTCTCCATATGATGCGTTTTGTTATTTTATATCACTTACTTCTTTTTTAAACTCAACACTAAATAGGTCATGTTATGTTACATATTCTTCGGTTGCATTTGTGGTGAAATGTGTTTATTGCAGTGGTTTATTGTGAATTTTTTTCCGTCACAAATTGACAGTAATTGACATCTCTGAGACACGCGCATTTGCAATATGACTGAAAACACCTATGCGATGGTAAATATCTATCTTTTGATGTTGTAAGTAGTACACGCATAAACCTCAAAACCCGCGCGGAAATAAATAGCAATAATCCTAAGCCAAGTTCTGCGATAGGTACTATAGGCAGACGAGGCTTATGACTAGGCTACCGTATAGGACGCACAATGTTATGCTGGCACCTTTGTGTAGTATGCTGCCTCTTGACTACGAATTAATGTGTCGCTGTGCCAAGTTTATGAATAATTGTTTAATTAGCGGTAATGACGTGGTTAGTTATGTTGCAAGACATGGAATATTTTTTCAACGAATGTTCTCTCCTATAGGTCGTAATGCTCAGAGATGCTGTGAGACTGTTGGTCTTTCATCATCTAACTTGCATGCGTTTAACAAGCAGTTAGGTTTCAGGTTGTGTATAGTTCTCTACCGGACTGGGTTATGCCTGCTGTGAGCGTTGTACTGGAGCTCATTCAGATTCGTTGGAATCATAAGTCATTGCAGCTTTTGAGCTCAGACGAGTTGGACTTTATTATTGCTTCTGTTTGTACTGGTCAGGCTTAGATGTTTTTTACTTTTTACTGTTCATTGAATTTTTTTTCTTTTTTATTGTGTACTAAATAAATAAATAAATACCCACTTCTTGGTCTGGGTCACTGTGACATCATTCTCTGTGAAATTACTCATTGTGCACTTTCATCGCGACGGTCGCGAACAGACATTGTGTCGTTTATACATAGTATAGATCGGAGATACCTGCTTTTGCGGGGTAAATAATATTACCATCTGTGTTGTTTCTATGAGTGTGACGTCACTCTCATTGTGAGTCAGCGTTACTCTTACGTTTGTATAAGTAGCGATGAGGTTTCACTGCTGTACTGATCCCGTGGCCTTTCAAAATTCTGATAAAAAAATTCACTTAAAGGTGATATGCAACGGTTTTTAATAAAATTGATAAACAGTGGTTTCTAATAGCTTACTGCAATATAAACGAATGTGCATAATAGATTTTGATAAATAACACCGTAAAATGCTGAAAAGTAAAGTTTAATAGTCTTCTTCACTTGGTTAGTTGTTCTTCGGCAATTTCCATCATTTCTGATGTTATACCAGTAGCTTGTTTTGTTTACGGTCAGATTCCCTGTTTAAAGAAGTCTTTTTACCCATTTATTTTTTCCAAGAACAGATATTATTTTTACGTCTTGTGCCTATGTGTTGTGTGATGGGTTGTCAAGACGTTTATTTTTCCGACTGGACAATGCATACCACGGTAGTTAGTTTGAGAGGCGTGCTGTGTCAGTGTAGTGCCAGGGTGATATCAGGCCACATTGTCACGTGCAATGGTGTTGATTCTATTCTACCAAAGAAAGTCATTTCTTTTGCTATTTCTCATCAGCAATAAACCTAAATGACCCACAGTCAGAATTTTCACTACTATTGTCAGTCAATTGACGAATGTTTTCCACTTATCCTGGTATGACGTAATCACTTGCAAAAGTAAACAAATCTTCGGGTGCGCACTTTTTTCCGGTAATTTTATGGTTTTTTTTAGATGTTCCTTAACATTCAGATATGTTTGTGAATATATTACAGGAAGACGGTGAGCTATTTACTTTAAAAAACAAAAAAAAATCGTTGCATATCATCTTTAAACTTTTAACAAGGTACTGTAACAATATCTCTATGTTTTGCTTTCTGTGCAGGTCTGCTTGACTTTTTCCCATTGCTTTGCTGTAAGTCGCTTTGTGATTGCCAGATACTCCATGTCGGGTAACTGCGCCATCTGAGAACAAGTGTAACATGCTCTCCTTCCTGTCTGCAGTCTTTTTCTTCTGTTACCACACTCTGTTTACGCGGAAGTGGTATACAAAATACCATGTAAAACTGTGACCAATCTTACATCGGAGAAACTGGAAGACCTCTGTGAATAAGAGTCAGATAACATAGAAAGGAAGTGGAGAGCATGCACAAGAGCAGAGAAGAGAAGGACCACAAGCAACAAATCAGCAATCACAGATCATGTGTCTATTGAGAAGCATCTGATAGACTGGGGCAATGTCAAGAAAACTGATCCTGAATCAGATAGGTTTCACTGAACAAATAAGATATATGTATCAGAAGACCAGCAACATCAATCGAGTTGACTGGGGTCACCGATTGAGCCATGTATGGGACAGTTTGCTTACTGATGTCAGAAACCAAAAGTCAGTCTTGATGAAGACCTCAGCTGGGAGGTCAAGACGGCAATAATGTACGTTTAATTGGTTGTGTTATGGAATAGTTTACATATCTGCATACTGTATATAAATCTGACAGGCCAGTTCAGAAATAAAATTCCAAGTTGTAAGCTGAACACTACCCGGAGATTTTCGACTGCAATAGGCTGAAATATATACGTTAAATCCGCCTTCCTTGAGGATGTCATATCGGCCATTGTGCCAGCATCTATTACCATACACATTTCTATTCCACCTAGTACTGTAATTTCACACGTTGTGTGGCATGATTTCCATACAGCTGTATACATGTGTATCTGCTAACACCGATGGACCACACGATGCTGCCTCACACAAAATCACCAATACCACACTGCACACGAAGTGAAATCACCAGGCAGCAACGCTGTGAGCAATATTTAAAACATACTGCTACACAGACTGTCACCTGTCGGTTATTAGCACATAAGGCCCAAACTCCACTTGGTCGATTTTTTTGTCGACGTATTATACAAGCAAGTTTACAACAAATACACAAAAAATCGAACCGATGGAGCTTGACTCTTAGTGTATTGGCAGCGCCGTAGATAAGACATACAGAGGTCTATCATCGACAACATTGCTGATCTCAGTTAACGGCGTTCTGTAGCAAGATTTTTCTAAGTACACAATTGCGCATGCAAAAATGAATCACGTGAGCCAAAACAAGCCCCTTTTATGGGTGATTTGTCATCCCTTTAGAAAAACCTGATATAATCGCCATATGTACAAAATTTGACAGTTGTAGCTTCAGCCATTACTGAGATATGGATGGGGCCCCAAAAAAATTACAAGTATATCTGCTGACGCCGATGAACCGCGCGATGCTGCTTAATGCAAAATCGACCATATCGCACTGCCCACAGAATTTAATTACCAGGCAACGAGTGTCGGTTGATAGCACTCTGCTACACAGACCGAGAAATGTCGGTTATTTAGCCCGCTCGGTAAACCTGCCAACCGGGCTATATATTTTACCTTCCATTTCTTTTTTTAAAATTAAGCAAAGCTTGCTCAGGATCTACTGGACCGATTTTCATGATTTTTTTTCACCAAATGGAAGGTATTTGCGTGAATGTTGTCAATCCGTGTCAGCTTTTCAGATTCCTCAAGGGACATTGACATGGCAACCAATTTTGGACAAAATTGGCGAAATGACCTTCATTCAGCACCCTGGCATTTTAAAACGAAGTTGAATATTGCAATATGGATAAGCAGCTTTATAGTGCAAATGATCCGTCTACATTGTGTACAAATATGCTGAACTTTGGTCCAGTAATACCAGAGATTGAGGTGTGAGAAATTTGTACTTTTGAAACCATATGGCAAAATGCGCTATCTCACTGAATATCTCAACAACTACTTAACCGATCTTCACCAACGTTTCAGCTTTGGCAGATGTATGTATGGGCAACACTATGGTGCTGAGTGGGCTACATGCTCGGCTTTGCCACATATTTCTAGTTTATCTTCTTTTTTAATAATTTCTCAGAGACAAATTATCTCAGTAAGGGGTGATCCAGTTCAAATTTCATCGTGATCTTTGTCATCAGAAAACTAGAGTCCTGGGGCCATCATGTGGCATATTTGCATAATCTTACATTTAGCCGTTTTGATAGAATACTGGAGTGTGACAGACAGTCAGACAGACACACATACAGACAGACACATGACGACGGCATATACCGCGCTAGCATAGCGTCGTGTGGTAAAAAAGCATCTTATGTATTATGTTGCAGCTATATTACCTTGTAAAAAGTCAACTTATGAAAGAGCTATTGTGTACAGGCTGGTAACTGGATCACCGGTTTATCCACACATCTTCTCAGCTAACTTAGCACAAATAGACAGACAGACAGACAGACAAATGACACCTCCTCTGAATCGTCTGAGCTGTGGCTGGTTGAACTCCAATGTGAAGCTGAGAGACTCGAGTGCTCGTAGTTTGCTGAATGTCGACTGTCCATTCCATGTCGTGTTGACCCAGCTCGGCAAGGACATATTGTGAACTTTCTGTCATGCACATTGCACCCACAACAACAGTGACACTACTCTGAAATGACATGTTCTACATCCACTCTCCAACTATTCCAACACAGTGCCTCCTTCAACACACAATTGTGGATCATTTTCACTGACTTTAATAAGGCATATGATGTTCTAACAGTGTTTACACGTTTGGTGTAAATGATGGATATGTACCTTATTTTCTGATTTGTCAAATGATGTTGCCATGGTAACCAAATAATGTTGGCTGAAACTAAAAGTAATGAAGGCGGACTGATACCACGTGGTTTCTGTGCACTAGCATTTGAAAACAAATTGGAATATCACAATCTGTATTCGTGCATTAACAGCAGCGATGATCAAGCTACATCTGGTATAAATTTGGTGGGCTTCTGACCAGTACCTCCAGAGTTCAACTGTGTAGAACCACAAGCATCGTTCAGCGATCGAGTAAGTATATCTATGTTATCCAGGTGGCAGCAAGATTGTTTCGCTACTATCTTCTATGGGGGGACACGGCGGCACCAAGCGAGCTATACACTAGGCTGTGCCATGCATTTCTAGTTTTTAAATCTCTTTTTTAATGATTTCGTGGAGAACAATTATCTCAGTAACTGCTGGACCGATTTTCATAATCTTTTCACCTAATGAAAGCGTTTTGAGTGCAGATGATCAATCTGGACCTCTTTTTCCGATATCTCAAGGGACGTTGCCATGGCAACCAATTTTGTAAAAAATGGCAAACTCCCCACTTTCGTCACTCTGACATTCAGAAACGAAATGGGATATCTCTACTTCAATGTGCGCATTAACAGTGCAAATGATGCCTCTATATCGTGTGAAAATTTCGTGAAATTCGCTCCAGTAACCCCAGAGTTGACACAGCTCATTTGTGAACATCTGGTACCACATGGCCAAAAAACTGGCGTATTTGTCTAATATCTCCGGATATAGTGGACCGATTTTCGCAACCTTTTCGCCATATGAAAGCGCTTTCTGTGTAGATGAAGGATCTGTATGTTATTTTCCAATCTGCCAAGGGACGTTGCCACGGCAACCAAATAATGTTGGGTAAAATGAGAAAGTAATGAAGACGGACTGATACCACGGGCATTCTTTTCACTAGCATTTGAAAACGAATTGGAATATCACTATCTGTATGTGTGCATTAACAGCAGCGATATCATTTGATATAAATTTGGTGGGCTTCTGACCAGTACCTCCAGAGTTCAACTGTGTATAACAGGATTCGATCAGCAATCAGGTAATTATATCTACATTCACCAGGTGGTAGCATGGTTATGTTTCGCTACTACCTGCTAGGGGCGACACTGCGATGCCGAGCGGGCTATACGCTAGGCTTTGCCATGCATTTCTAGTTCAGATCTAGTTGTGACCACTACTATTTTGAATGGTGACCGACTGGATTATAAAAAGGACAATATAAGAGCACTTGGTTGGTGTGTGCTAGAAAAATGATGAACGACTAAGAATTTGGATTCTGCAAACAACACTGTGATGTTGGGTGAATCAAAAAC
>Ga0209782_1000938_pt1 | contig 14188 bp, 10 predicted proteins | sample WorMetmaBAHAMAS1_FD_187390 | JGI IMG/M metagenome (GOLD analysis project Ga0209782, IMG submission 187390) | Marine gutless worms symbiont microbial communities from Max Planck institute for Marine Microbiology, Germany - Inanidrilus... | ecosystem: Host-associated > Annelida > Digestive system...
CTTTTTTAATGATTTCTCGGAGAACAATTATCTCATGATCCACGGGACCGATTTTCGCAATGTTTTTACCGAATGAAAGCGTTTTGGGTGCATGTTTGCCAGGTGGTAGCGCAGCTGTGTTTCGCTACTACCTGCTAGGGGACGACACTGCGGCGCCGAGCGGGCTATACGCTAAACACACATTTCTAGTTATTTGTTCTCTTTATTCCCTTGTTTTCTGACAGGCACTGGCACGAGCGTGGCTATCTGATACTGTACATAACTGCTCGGCCGGACATGCAGCAGCGAATGGTGGTCAGCTGGCTTGCCCAGCATAACTTTCCACACGGCATGGTCGCGTTTATGGACGGTCTGTCGGCAGAGCCGCTGCGCCAGAAAACCAACTGTCTTCGACAGCTTGTTCACGAAGTATGTAATATTGTCAGTTACACTGCCGTACTTCCAAGTCTAATGATACATTCGATACATCATCTAATGTCGTTTTATGAAGAGTAGATATACAAAGTGTTTGTACCTCATCGTGTTATCTGCATCGTGTTATGCTACAAGATTACTAAACGTGCTTACTTACGTACTTAGTAATGTGATTGCTGTCATTCCGTTTAGAAGAAACTGTTACAAGTTAAGAGCAGCATTAGCCTTGAATTCTGTAGCATGAAAGACTTCTTTGTTCTAGTATGATTTGCTGCAACCTTTGATTTTGATGAATGTGTGAAACGATGGGTTTTTGATTGGTCGATTAACGCAAGCATAATGCAGCATATCTTTTTTGCTAGTGGCTAAAAATAACCGTGCCACTTTACGAATCTGTGTTTGACATCTGCTGTTTCTGTTTCCATAGAATAATCGGTTAGTCAGATCTCAGTAACTGTTTTAAGTTTAAAATTATTATATTTGATTACCGGTATTGTGCGATTTCTTACGAAAAGCATTAAGAGACTATGTCGGATCAGAATTTGTGAAACTATTCTACGTTAATTTAAGGTAAGGAAGCGTATAGCAGTTTGTGCGACAAGCATCGCACCGCTACGTTGTGTAGTAATTTCGATTATTGAAATCATATCACACAAGATGCAAACTACGGTACCTTATTGTGTATGGATTTTGAACTCCATGTTTTCTATCTTTATTTCATTATATGTCACTCTATCTGGGTGTCCTCACATCATATAAGAGGTTTTGTGCTGTTTGTGGTGTTTTTAACCTTTTTTTCAACAACAAACAAGAAGGCCGGGCAGTGGCTAGCATAGCGCGAGATGATCCCTCCACTCTTCCCGGCGATGATCCCTTCCCTCGCGTTGCCCACATGCACCGCGACCACAATGCGCGGTAAATTGGGATCGGAATTTGAAACCTAAATTAGCTATAATGCGCCAATGCACTTTCATCACAGACAGACGGAGAGACGGACACTGACATTGTAGCATGAGCGCAAGATGTATATATTACATCTCGCGCTAAAAACAAGGTGTGAGAAAAAAGTAACCCCCTTAATATTTTGTTAGCTCTCCTTAGACGTTTTGTGTGCAGTTCACACACTCTTTAATACCTGTAACCAAGAGTTTTATCTTGTATCAAAAGTTATGCAATTTTAATCGTGACAACCTAACGATATTAACATTAGAATATTGGCCTGTGTTCCAAGAGAGATTTGTATGCATGATAAGATGCAAGAACATAAAAATTACGGGGTTATTGCATTTGAAATCAGATTATTCTGTCATATACCGTACTACATTAACCGGCAAATCTGTGTGTTGATTTTGACTTTGAACGTGCAGTATTATTTTATTTTATAATTTCAAGGGCGAGTTGAAATATAAGCAGCTGTCATATTAAGGTCACTTTTATCCCACAAACAGAAGTTTATATTTGTTTGCTGTACCCAGTGCGGTGCATTTACTTGTAGTGGAGCAGTAGAATACCACAGTTAATGGCAAAATGGATGTCAGAGCTGGTCTGCTAACTTGATGGATTAATGGAAGAGAACAGTAGGAAGTGAACAAGTTGGCATCAACGGTTGTATTACAGGCAAAGCTGAATATTCGTGCGGCGTATGGTTCAAACAAAGACATTGCCGTCTACCAAGCCATCGGACTGCCGCCCGATCAAATCTACATCATTGGCAAAGTTGCTAAGAAACACCGGAAGGAAGCTGTTGTATGCTATCAGCCATAGTCTTGTCTATCTTGCGATTATGTAATACTATAGGCATCATATTTTTAGATCTTGCTGTTTATAAAAAAAAGACAGTTAACCGAAAGCTGTTAATTAGTGAATTATCTGTTTTAATAGCTGGTCTTTAAATTGTTATGCATGGTGAAAACACTTGTTACATTGACTTGAAAGTGATACTACTGTTACTACTACCGTACTTCCACATTTTGTTAAACCAGCCTAGTTGTTTTCTACTGGATGGATGCCCTGGTGGTCACATGAACAACAACATCGAAACACTGAAGATGAAAGTGTATAGTATACTAATAGATAAGCAATTATTCTTTCATCGTTTGTCAATGTACAGCTGGAAATTATCGGTAATGGACAAATTTTAAATTGTTGGTTCTTCAGGCAGCATAAATTGGTACTGAACCAAGGGCAGTAACATCGTAAAGCTATGGAGTTAATCATGGTCTGGCAGAAAAGTAATGGCAGCTTGTGAATAATATCAGCTGCAAGGTGTCTGCTTAGTAAACTTGAAATCAGCATCAGCTGTTGAGATCCTTGAGGGACTGTGGGAATATCTTAGCTTTGCCTTTTTTACTCCTTGTAAAAATATTTCACGATTATTTACTTATTAGTCGCTGTACATGGTGAATTCATTGTCGTACAGATTTCTCGCCAGATAACTTTACGCATTTACGTTGCTGTTGTTGCGCACTGGGCCATGTCTAGGCCTCAGCGCTGGTGGTAGCTGAAGGCACGTCGAAAGACTGCTAGCAGTCAACCGCCGCCCCTGATGAAACGAACGAACGTTGCTGTTGTCTTCTATAAAATACGTTTTAACTGGTGAATTCTTTGTTGGTTTCAGGTGTTAACGGATGGTTATGTTGCACATCTGACTGCTCTGCTGTCAGCCGATAGCACCGTCCATCCAGTTGGCAACCTGCGTGTATCGGTGCGCAAGGTCGGCTTTTCATTCCCGGTCCATCGGACGACGAGCATCGGCGATAGTCGCAAGAACCGCGTCCGCAAGACGGCGTCATTGCCGACGCGACATCAACCGTTGTCGGTCTGTGGACCAGCAATAGCCGTTACGGATGAAGGTAACACAGTCATTGGCGGTGAACAAGATGTCGATGTTTAAGTTCCAGCACGTACATCGCTAGACGTCGCTGCTGGTTGAAGCTATCGTGAGATTTCCAGTGCTGATTTTGACAGCCGTCTGTTGATCGGCGTTGTGTTGTGAGTGCGTGATAGGTGACTGTGTCGGTGCCAGTCTGTGTGTGTGCGTGTGTGTGTGATACGACAAGTTCGTCTCGCGTTGTTACCTGTTGATCTGTGATTTGCCATTCCCATCGCCAAAGCTTCGCAACTTTAACCACTACATTATGTCATCAAGTGCTTGAGTCGTCAAAATTTCTCTTTAATTTTAAGATAATCTTGGGTTATGTGTGGATAGCTGAAGAATTATTGCTTCCAGTTTGAAATGTATTTTCGTAGTTTGACGGTAGATGTTAAGTGATGCAGCATGCTGTGTTGTACTGTCTGTATTGGTACATAAGTTTGCCATAATCTCTAACAGATCATTTATATTACCGATACTATAAGTTGTTTTTTACATGCAGGTATGTGAACGTTTTCCAGTTCATTTCTGTGTCTGAGCAGTGAAATGAGAATTTGTCACTCTGCACAGAACACTGTAGACTTAGTCAGTGAGCAGTGATGCTACTACAATTTTTAGTTTTGAAACTGGAACCCAAGACGAAAGACTCGGCTAGCATGGAAATAGGAGCATTTACCCAATGATGTTGTCTTTGGCCTCGGTTGTCCGTAAGGACAGAATTTCAGTTGTTGGTTCTGTCCTTAGCATTGAAGGTGTAGTTCTTGTCAGGAACTTAACCGTCTGTAGATGCGACCACATGCAGACACAGGCAGGCCGGCGATCTCCTGTAGTCAGATTCAATCTGTGCTTTGTGATCTGATAAACTTATTGTAATGGACTACAGTGAATTGCGCGAGTGTGTTGGCGATACTGCTGATAGTGTCGCAAAGCAGGTACCAGGTGTGGAAATACGTTGTAAATGGAGCTGCAAAAGTGGACACATCCTGAGTGCCAGAGGTAGCATCCTATATTCTTGCAGATCAGAGATCAGTTGGTATGCAGTAGGCTCACTGCAGGCAGTCTACGTCATGAAGTTGCAGCGATAACACATCGGCAAAGCGCAGGTGAACAGACTTTTGAAGTTTTCATACGAGGTAAAAGTTGTGTGATCATCACCAGCTGTGTGTTGGACACATATAACGATCATGGCTCACTTACACCACCATTTATTTAGTGGCCAGTAACATACGGCTTCTTACAAAATTTTGAGTTTTTTTTCTACTTGTTTTCATTATCGGAAATTATGTAGACAATACATATTTATAACTGCATGTACTCTGAACAATGCATTGCTATATTGCTGAATTGCGCATTTATTTGGAAATACTACATGCACTCTAGACATGCTTCCAGTTACTAGCATATTCCTGATTATAGCATAAATATGTGTTGAGTGGTACCTGTGTGATTAGACAGGGTTGCAGTTTGTTGAGATATGATACTCAAGTACTGAAAGGTGCTGATTTTGGCTGTGAGACTTTTGTGACACTTGTGACAAAATTGGATTTTTGTTCTTATCAGCGGTGAACTAAAAACTCGCAAAATGAAAATGAGAAGTAACTCCAGTAACACAGTTTTGTCAGCTGATGTCTAGGTTTATACACAGAATGGGAAACTCTCATTTCAGAACTCTGGAGTTTCCAGAAGTGAATATTTCTCTTTCTGAATGTGTGATGTTTTTGATGTGTTGCTAATGCCAACTTACGTATGATAGTTGCAGATTACACTAGTGTAAAATCTGTGTTTGAATGTGTCCCTTTGTTGAATTTAATGACCAGGATTGTGCACGGATGGTAAATCCTTGGTCTTGATATGATAAAAATTACTGCATACAGGGACCATGGACTTGAAGGGGATGGGATCCTAAGGTTCATAATCCTAGGGTTCATAATGTAATTGAGAAGTCCTGCAAAATGCTTGAATTCAGTTGTTAAACGATCATTGAAAGTAAAGCAGTCCTCGAAAATGACATTTTGTTACTGCCGCTGTTTCTGAGGACTGACATTTTATTTTTGAACTTTTAAGACTGTGAATAAGTTGATGACTTCAGCTGTTTATCATTACAGTATTGGTGGTTACATGTCTTTGTTGTTTTAAAGACTTGTAGCGGAGAGTCTTACGTGTATGATAAAGTTTGTATTTAATGGTGATGATTATGGTTGAAAAACACAAAAATGCATGCTTTGTTGCATTTTTATGGTCAGGTCTATTTCGTGCAGTGAAAATCATATCAAATTAAAGTACAAACCAAATTTGAAATTGGCCTACTAATATTTTTAACCTTACCCCAATCCTAGCCCTAATCCTACTGACCCTAACCCTAGCCCTGGGCATGGCTAAGAAGATCAACATAATCTCAAGCTTGTACTTTAAATTTGTAAAAGGACTTGACACATTTTGATGCTATTTTGCAGTTAAGAATGCTTTGGTGGCAGAGTAAGGAAGTCATAGGTGTGAATCAGCCGAAATCAAAGTGTTGGCTTAATTATATTTATGAGCGGAAGTTTTGCATTGGCAAGTCACTGCCTAGCAATGTCACGGTTAATGAGCTGTTTACACTTCACCACAGTGTGTCTGTCTGCAACATGTTGCGTTTCCACTGTTGCTTTTTGGACTGTAGATTTTTCTAGTTGCCAGCAACGTAGCATCAGTCGACAAGTAACCAATCCACCGTGGATTGTATTTTTTTCTACTTCACCGAAGTTGTTCGTACACATTTTGTTTACACATTTTGTCTGCTGCTATGAAAGGCAGTTTTTGTATGATTTCTACAACTGCCGTAGTAATACTCAGCTGTTGTAATAATATGTGAAACCAGAATGGCCTCGGTTGGCTTGTCTTTGTGCAGAATGAAGATACAATTTATTTAGCCCGCTCGGCTAAGTTGCCACCGGCTATATATTTTCCTTGCGTTAATTTTTTCTGGATCGATTTTCGCAGTCTTTTCACTGAATGAAAGCGTTTTGGGTGCAGATGAACGATCTGGACCTCTTTTCCTGATATCTTAAGGGACGTTGCCATGGCAACCAATTTTGTGGAAAAAATAAAATCGCACTTGCGTCACTTTGGCATTCAGAAACAGAATGGGATAATGCCTTTTATATGCAAGATTTAATAGCACCATTAATGCCACTATATTGTGTAAAATTTTGGTGATCGGTCCAGTAGTTTCGACGGAGGACAGGCTAACAGATGGAAATGCGTTGTGGTTCGGCGATTTTGTCAAATATCTCCGGATATACTGGACCGATTTTTGCAATCTTTATACCATATGAAAGCACTCTACATGCAGATGATGGACCTGTACCTTATTTTCCAATTTGTGAAGGGACGTTGCCATGGCAACCAAATAATGTTGCCGTAATCAAGGCAAACTGATACTATGTGCATTCTTTGCACGTTTGCCAGATGGTAGCTCGGTTTTGTTTCGCTACTACATGCTAGGGGGCGAAACTGTGGTGTCGAGCGGGCTATTAGCTAGGTTTTGCCACGCATTTCTAGTTTGAAAATACACTGTAAGGCAATATGTTCAGTTTATTATTGCCATTATATTTCTTCTATTGTTCACATACTTTGTTTATAGTTCACAAGTAGTTGAGTTTTGTCTAATTTATTTTACACAGTCTAACGTGATATTGCATATGTATATGCCGACACTTGTACTGATATACAGGCTGCACCATAAAAACAATCCCATAGCAAAAATTCCGTATTTTAGCAAAGGTAGCACACATTTAAGCCAAACTTTCATAATGTGTACATCAGTATTCATACGACATATACTGCAAATTGTATTGAAATACCTGATACAGTTCAACAGATACAGCAGTTTAAACTTTAAATTTCAGTTTTTTGAGTGAACATGCAGTTATGCATTGAATATATGCATGAATAACAAATCAAACTTTGCATAGCTTTTCGTCATCAGTTTAAACGTTTTAGTGATGAATTTCAGCTGCCTACAGCTCACCCAGTATTTCAACAGAGTATTCACCAGCTGCAGCAATACACTATGAGAGTCTGCGAAATGATACGATTGCCGTAATATCAATGAACTCTTGCAGTAATTCGTTCCATATTGTCAACAAAACAGTTTTTTTAGCTCAGAAATGTTGCCCAGCTTGCATCCCGTACATGATAGTCGATTGGCATATGGCATATTTTTACACCAGAATATCACTTTCATTACTTGTTCACTTGGAAAAATTCTCTTTAAGTTCAAATAGATGTAATTTTTCAATAAAACCAAATATTGTAACAAAAATTTCTGCATATATGATCTGAATTCTCCCCTGTAATAGCTGCCAACTTGGTGACAAAATCTGTTGCATTTATGGAGATAGTGACTTTTTCCTAAGGGATTGTTTTTATTTGCATACCCTGTACATGTATATTATACATATAATTGTTTTAAAATGTCAAAATATGCGTGATTATTTATTGCATTTAGTTGTTGCTAACAAAATGTAAAGATTTTGTTTCCTTTCTGATTGTTGTATAAAAGTTTTATTGTGTGTTAGTGAGGAATTGTATGTAATTAACAAACTAATATAAAGTTGCTGCATTCATTGTGAGCTCCAGGGCCATTAGTTTATGTTACACTAGACCATCTCAATTTCCTGGGCATATTAAATAGTGTCAGGGTACCGCCCGGTCCTTGAAAGTCCTGGAAAATGTTTAGTGTGGTCTGGAAAATTTTATTGCATAATTGGACGTGCTACTGTGAGTTTCAGGATGGGTGTAGACTTTATTAGCACTGTACTGGAGTGTCTGTCAGAATATGTGTAGTTAATCTTCAATCATCCGGTCTACAATGCCCTTCGCTGCATCGTCTCTTCTATGCTCTTGTTATCAATAAACTCACTTATGCCGTACCCGCTTATGCCGGTCAACTTACTGCCGATGACAAAAACAGTATCAATGCTATATCTAGAAAGGCCATGCGACGAGGACTGACACTTACTGCATTTGACACTGACACTCTCATTCACAAGTCTGATTGCAAACTTTTTCGGCAGATCACTAAGCCAGGTCACTGTCTGCACCACCTTCTCCCTCCCAAAGCCTCCACCTACAGTTCTTACAAGCTTAGTAAGAGGAAACATCCATACCTGCTTCCCACCGTTCAATATTCCCAGTTTAGAAACTCTTATATTAATCGTTGTTTATTTAAATATGTGTAACTCTCTTACAATCACTTATGTTTTTTTCCTAGCAGCACATTGTAGATTTCACGCTTTGTGTTTTATATCTCGTATTTTATATTTCGTGTATTTTTGTCTATTTTGCTTAACTGTGTTAAAGTGTGCGACTGTCATACTTTCAATAAAAGGCTACTTACTTACGTGCAGTTATCTTAGAAAGGTCCTTGAAAAGTCCTTGCAAAGGTCCTTGAATTATAAAGCCTCAGAGAGGAGGTACCCTGTAGTGTTTATTTAAATGCAGTTTATTTAACTGTACTTACCTGCAGTTGTAACTCCACAGTGTAACCAAGCAGTTAACACGACAGACCATCAGTAGAGTGCAAAACACACATACCACCTGTTTCCACGTGAATTATCTGGAGAGTTTGTGAGCTTACACACTGACAGGTTGACATAAAGGAACCAACCTGTCTACATACTGTCTGTGATCAACTGAGAGCCTAATGCAGCAAGAAAATGTATGCTTTATCAGTTGTTTTAACAGTACTTGAAGTTGTGGCATTAAAAGGCATAAGTTACAGCTTTACGCATTATCACTTTGTATGAAGTAATGCCAAAGTTATGTTTCTACTTAGTATGACTGTACGTGAAACGGTTTTGTTTACTGATGTTGTACATTAATGCAGATGCGTTTTTATTACTAGCGTATTCCTGGGCGTAAACTTCTATAAGGCTGCTAGGCTTGAGCCTCCCCCCACTTTTTAAAGTCAAAGGCTTTCCAGCCTTTGAGCCCCCCACTTTTTGTCAGATTAATATTTTGCCGTGCCTATTATAAAGGTGTCTTCACATTGTAACAAACTGTAAAAGTATATTTGCTAACGCCAGTGAACCGTGTGACGCTGCTTAACGCAAAATCGACCATATCGCACTGCCCATCGAGTTTAATGGTAATTAAACTCAATGGTATTGGAAGTCATAGGAAGTCATATGCGACAGTAGACAATGAGCGTCGGTTGATAGCAAATTGCTAGGCAGACCGATAACCTAAATTCTAGATAAAGGCCTGTTTGTCGTACTAATTTTGTGCAATAGTTAGTTTTTGTTTCGTCTCAACACGTGCTGTATCCAGTGCATTTATTAATGTGACGTGATGTTTTATTGTCCTGTCTTAACTTGTTATTTGTATTAATTATTATTCATTGCAGCAATCAAACTGTTACAGCTTTAACTGACAAACTGTCTTCTACAACATTGATAAAGAACTTCGAGCGACATATTTCGTAGAAATTACGTGGAGTGACATCCCGCTTCATATAATTCAAATGTCATGCTTCACTTGCCTGTCAACTGAACAAACATTAAATTATCAATTTTATCACTTTTCAGAATTTTATTAGGGGTACGGAACTGTGCAATCCAAATTTGCTGTGACTACTACTGCTTGAAACATTACAGCTGTTGTAAGAAAAAAAAGTTTGACTGTTTCATCTGTAATTTCTGTGCTTTTGTCACTTGTTGGTACTGCATTAAAATGATTAACCTGATCATCAGTCAGTGTTGTATGGTAGTTTTCTCCTGCCCAAATACCTTGGTCAGACTGGCCACCCCACCCATTGGGGACACCAATATGGTTGGGTAAGTCTAATGTTTTCATCAAAAGGTACCAGTATCCAGTGACCTTGAGTATAGAAACCTTATTCATCAACTGTTAACAGCTAGCTATTTTCTACACCTTCAATACAGAAACTGCGTTTATTTTTTCTGCTGTCATGTTATCATTTTTTCGGTTGTCAAGTATCTAGAATTTCCACTAGGCTGTATTTGGATATGATGCAACATCAACAATCCGTTTATTGGCCCTATTATCTAGGATGATTCTGGCAGTCTAGTTAACAGAAAAAAAGAACATTCATTTGCTGACAACCGTCTTTGTGTGAAAAATTACGATCTATTATTTATTATATTTTTAATTAACCTTCTCCATTTCATATGGTCCATAGGTGAGCATCTTCTTTGCATAGCTGACTGTCAATTTTTTTTACATTTTTCTTTGGCCGGGTCTCACACCTTCCACTTCACAGTGTGTGCGTTTTTACCCATGTCATTCTTGTCATCTCTTAAAACATAATATGTATAGCGTCTCAATCTCTTGCTGCACCACTGTAATTATGTCATCTGCTGTATTTTTATAGCCTATATCTCCCATCTTAATTCATTACATGTCAGTCTGTTAGCGTAACACCACAGATACACCTAATAATTCTCATCTCAGCCACTGAAGTTCTAATAGAAATTAGCACTTCAGCAATCGAGGTGAGATGTTAAAACTTATTGGTTGATAGGCACAAGGTGCCTAAATTTATTCCATCCTTTTCGTAGTACGTCCACAACTGCATCTCCATCTACACACGTCACCAGGTAACATAACCACCAACTCCAGACTTGCAACATCAGCAGTATCCACACTGGTCCTATCCATACTAGATGCCTGCTCGGTACGGCTTCTACACTAAGATGAAGATGTGCTCACTGTAATCATGCTAGCTGCCATTTACAACTCTAGACTATACAGTTCTAACAGTCTGTATATTGTATTGAGTTTATTCTAACACCTCTACCACAAACACCACATGGCCATCGTCTACGCTGTTGCAAAAAAGCTCACATGTTCGGAATGCTATAACTCTGAAACACATCAATGGACTTTGATAATTTTTTTAGCCAAAATGTTATTTAGAAAGAAAGCAATCAAGAGTGGTTTAATTGTGACCGGGTGGTATTCGCAATTTATTTTTCATGCTTGCTGATAAAACAGCATGCTGCATTTAAGTGAAGACACAATTTTGGGGTTTCCTGTTTTGCCAGGTAGTGCAGAAGCATTAACAAGGTAGGTGAGGTGGGAAAAATTAAGCATCTTTTGATCGCTAGTTTTTTCCTTAAAGTTCAGCCAAAAATTGACAAAATCCATTCATTACGTCAGAGTTATAGTGAGCCAAACGTGTGAACTTTTTTGAGAAATAGTATAGTATTCTGTACGGTACCTCCTGTGGCTTTCTCCATTAATCATAACTTTATTTCTAGTCACATTAACTTTTATTTTTCGTTGTATGTGCTGCATCCAGAATAATGACTTTCTACAGTCAAACTGTTTTATCTGACATAACCACAAATAAATAAAGTACATGTGCATACACCACTGTAACATGTCACTGTTCAACAATTAAAATAAAATACAACATAATAGGTTTAAACATGCAATACAGTTCATATGTACGCTCTGCACTGTAATAAACATTTGCAGTCGGTAGTGAATTTGAGTCGAGACTCGAATCCAGCACCGACTGCAAATGTTCATTTGCATTACATGTTTTAATTTTTCAGTTCACTGACAATGAAGAATAATTAATAATTAACAGGCATTTAATGAAAAGGCATTTAATCTGTAAAAACTCTTCAGGACCGACTAGTGGACAACTAGCCTAGAAATTTAGAATGCGATGATAGTGCCATTAAAACTGATATTTCTCCTCAACAGCATTTGCAGTTTATAACCAAGAAAAGCAATAACTTCAGTTTCTCCAAACAGGTCCATGATGACTGAGTTCAGGTTTTACGTCCCACTCAACAGAAAATGGTCGTATCAGAGATTAGTCCAGCGGCTAACGTCCAAAACTTTGTTAAATTGTGCAGTTTGTCATAAAGGCATCAAATGTGGCATGCAAGTAAATTTATAGCAAAGTAATAATTTGAGATTCGGAGGCATTTAGAAACTTACCTATCTCAAGGTCAGTTGAAGGTCAAAGGTCATTTTGTGCAGAATTCCAGTAAAATGACAACACGTGTCAATTGTAAGTTTATTTTCGTATTTATATTAGAAAATAGGTATGTATGCGATGCATTCAGTGCGACTGTATGCTCCCATTATTAATAGGATAGCTTACATACTAGGCTGTCCCAGTAAACATAATTTTTCTCGATAATTTTGTCTAATGTTGACCGATATCAATGAAGTGTGGCAGAAATATAGCTTATTGACTCGGCAACGACACAGCTACATGCATGTTGCCCACCACACGTCATTTATGCAATTACTGTACCTTGCAAAGCTAAAGCATACAGTAGCTTACAACACATCACATTTCCGACCATTCATTATTTTCATAGAAGTTTACTTTCATGCCACGTTTGTTGCCTTTATGTCAAAGTGCACAATTCAACAACTTAGCCACTGAACCAGATGTTCTTCCCATCCAAGAAACAAAAACACAACATAATAAATTAACGCAAAAACTGGATAACACAAAAAACAACATAAGCTAAACAATAACACACCAAAAAATTAAACCTAGAGCTAAACCAACAGCTAACTGAAGGACTGCTCACATGTGTGTAAAACTGTGTATATATCACAGAACAGTTCTGATAATTTTCCCTCTTAACCTCAAGACAATCGTTATAGCTCTGGTGCAGTCTACTAGAGGGGTGGTCCAAAACAAACGGAGAAGGCAAATCAAAGGGAAACTAGCTAACCAAAATTCACTCAGAAAAGTTTGTGCATGCATTTGGGTCAGCTTCAGAAAAGGTATATACAGCCCAAGAAAATACTGCATCACAATCTGAAGTGAAGAGGTCTGCCTGGTGAGACATTTGACTCTTACAAGAAAAGCTGAAAATAGCCAAAAAACTCTTTCTTTATGTAAACATAAATGCAACAATATCTAAAATGTGCAAAATCGCAACAAACATTCTGCTAACTCACTGAACACAACTGGCCTGTGAATAACCTAATCTGTCACCTGTGATGTCAGAATACCTGTCCAACAGCTGTGCTGCCATATTCACTGCTGCAGTGGAATAGACTGATATGATCGCGAAGAACTACGTACACCCATAGACGTACACTATAGAAACCAGTGTAGCTCATGCCAGGCTGCTTTACTGCAGCCGCAGCCCATACCTGCAGCTAAATGACACTGAAACAGTGGTAAAGAGACAGCTGTACGGCAAAGGTAACAGTGGTCTAGTGGTACATGTCCAGATGTGGTGTGATAGGACCCAGATATGAACCTCGCTGCAGACAGCTGTGTGTTTACCACTGTTTTAGTGACATTTGCTTCAGATATGGACTGCGGCCACAGTACTGACATGTAGTTGGCCAACAGCGAGAGTCTGCATTTATCAGATGAACTGTGTGAACTTTCACAATGACTCTGCTACGCTGACAGCGCCGTAAACATTGTCACTATTACTACTTTGCCCTGAGGAGGGATGTGAAGTATTGTGATGAGTATGTCTGTCTATCTGTCCGCTCGCATAACTCGATAACCACACAGCCGATCTTCGCCGAATTTTGTGTGTGTTTGTGTGCTACCTGTGGCCATGACTCGGTCCTCCACGGACGGCATTGCGATATGTTATGTACTTCCGCTTTTGTGGCTGACGTCACGTTTTCATAGGATGGAATAAATGGGCCAGAATCAAGCGCGATGTTATATTTTGATAAATTTCACCTGGTGGCAGCACCAGTTGGATGTCAGACAAATAGTGTTTGATTGAGCTCAGAATGCGGCACTGGGTCAAAGTCTGCTATCTACTACAATTGCCTTATACTAGTAAACGTTCTAACTGGTACTGGTGTAGGGCAACCAGCATACATGGAGCCCCTTCTGTTCTGTCAAGAGTCCTCAAGTGGTAAACACAGAAAGGGAGTGACGCCACT
>Ga0209782_1000939_pt1 | contig 14183 bp, 7 predicted proteins | sample WorMetmaBAHAMAS1_FD_187390 | JGI IMG/M metagenome (GOLD analysis project Ga0209782, IMG submission 187390) | Marine gutless worms symbiont microbial communities from Max Planck institute for Marine Microbiology, Germany - Inanidrilus... | ecosystem: Host-associated > Annelida > Digestive system >...
CTCCCAGATGAATGCAAAATGTGATGTAGCGATGAAATTATCAGTTTTTGGCACCCGGACAGACACACACACAAGACAAAAACCTATACACCCTCGTTACGTGGTCTGTAATCATCACTCTTAACAATCAGACAAATATCAACTCAGAGCAAAATGACACAAAGGGGACATTCGATTTAGGAATCCGGATTCGGATACCTAGTAGGGATGCACCTATCATGTAATTTTGTAAACGTGTACACAACAGCTTATCATGTACACATTTACATGTGTGCATCCCTAATACATTCATGGAATCGGAATCTCGATTCATCTAATCGAATATCCCCTAAGACATTTTTCTATCGATGCCATGACCTCCTCATGGCAAGTCTGACATGTTTGGATATCAGCAATGAAACTGGACACGTGACAGTGATTGACCAATCATGAGTCAGATGTTTGTTTATTGTGAGGTCAGAGCTAGCGATCGAGCCGCCACACGTTGGTGAGGTAGTGTCACGTGATGGCTATAATTGGTTACTGACCAACGGCGTGCGTGTGGCGGTGTCACGTGATTGCTACTGACCAATGAGAGTGCAGGTGCGTGCGTTGGCCTGCAGCTGGTAGCCAGGTTGACAACTGCACGTGTATGAGCTGGTAGTGTCGGTGCAGATGTGATCACAACCCCCATTCTCATACTGGCACTCATTCAGCGCTACACACACACACACACAACACTGCACCAACATATCTCAGAAACCACCTGCCTTTAATAACTACAACAACAACGCAACAACAGATGGCAGACTTCAGCCCAAAGCGCAACTTACGGTGAGTAGTTATTGATGTGTAGGATTGTTGAGCAAACTGTGGTTGGAATTGATGAGCAGCAGTTTCAGCTGTTAGCTATCCCACTGCCACTTCAAGGAACACATAGGGCTATAGGGCCCATCATGCGAAAAACAAGCAAGGCACAATGACTAGCAATGATGCCAGTGGAGGACTGGCCATCCCAAAAATTTGGTGAAGTTTTAGCGGGAGATGTAATATATACATCGCGCTTATGCTACGATGTCAGTGTCCGTCTGTCTGTCCATCTGTCTGTGACAGAAGTGCATTGGCGCATTACAGCTAATTTGGGTTTCAAATTCCGATCCACATTTACCGCGCATTGTGGTCGCGGGGAGGGGTCATCTAAACAACATCTCACACTATGCTAGACACTGCTAGGCCCTGTTGTTGAGATATATAAGCAGACAGACAGACAACAACATACATACATATGTATACTGATCTGAATACTTTGCACCCATCCCGCAGAAATAATACACAGTATTTGTATAGGGCTTAAGATTGTAGGATACCGATGTTGTGCATTGGCAGGGAGTGACAATGTTTAATAGCAGTAGGCCTATATAGCTAGCTGTAGGATGAAGATGTTGGTGTATTGATGTAGTGGCAAGTGCACACTCACAGCTGCAAGTCTGTCCGTCGTCGACACGCACTCGCACGTAGCCGACTGTACAGACGCAGTACGCGACGTTAGTCTGTGTCATTGCCACCTCACACATCTCATCGCAGCGCAGTGAAGCACACAGCCGACTTATCTCTACAACACATGACACTCGATCCATCTTAACCACACTCGTCAAAACCCTCCTGACAATATTCTAACAGCTTCTTTCATTCACAGATGTGAACAAGACCAACAAAAAGACCACTTCGCTTGTCCTCGAGTCTTGAGACCAAAATATCAAAACTATACCTCGGCTTTAATTTTCAGAATTTTTTCTAGTTTGCTCTTGTGTAGTTTACTAATGATATAACTATATACTGTACTAACTGGTTGTACATGTACATCACAGTCAATTCACGTAATAACTAACTAGATGACCTCTATCTTGCAAGTCCTTTGACTCGTTCAACTTTTCTATTCAATAACTTTTTATTTTCCTGTATTTTTTTCATCACTTTACACAAAGAATGCAGCTAAGCATCATATACAATGCATATATAATGTACATAAATGTTATTTTAACTAACACAATTCACACAGAGAGACATTTCAGAAGTGTTGTTGGCGTGAATCACTTAGCAATAACAGCCAATCATTGAAGCAATAAAACATAACTCGCAAAACAACAGACATGTACTCATGAACCAAGAATTCGCTCTACATAATTACATACTTATATACATGAATAAACATTTATATAGTGACAAAATTGTAAAACAAATCTGAGGTGCTCTAACATAAAATAACGTGCAAACTAAAGCCACGTTTTGACATGTACAGTGCAGACATAACATACTGTTAGCGCTCCTAGGCATGCTGCTTCCATGCAATGCAATGCATGCAGACGAATTCCAACTGATGACAACTGACAGTTTGGCGCAGTGGTAGCATCGTTTATTGCACCGATTACTCTACATCAAACCCAAGTAGTGTTGGGATGGCCGTCTTCAGGCATCATCTATCATCCTCGGATGTAACCAGCCAACTAGGTCAACTCGGCCCTTCATCCCTCTAGGGCTGCTAAATCGAGTACCAGCCTTGGTTGGGGTCTGTTCTGTTCTTCAGCTGTCCTCGATCCAAGGGTTGGCCACACCATGAACATACTTTCTCCATTTATCTCTGTCCTCTGCTATTCTGACTGACTCTTCCATGGTGAGTCTGGATGGTTGGGGTATAATTCGGAAATGTCACCTCTGCTGGGTGGCAGGTAACACTTATCCCACATGGCACAGGAGTTCATATCAGTGATGCCGACTATTATATTCTCTTCACTTTACTTCACTTTACTTTACTATACAGTACTCGACAACAGATAAAGTGTGGATCATACCATCAGTGCTGCCAAACAGATTGTCGACAGATCCGGCCTGTCCAGTTGCTCCTGCTTGTCCGACTGCACCACCAGCTCCAGCTCGACCAATAATGCCGCGCTCACCAGTCGCTCCACGCAGTCCAGTCGAACCAATCACACCAGTGGCGCCCGTCACTCCACGCGGTCCTCCCGGCCCAGTGTCTCCTGTCTCACCAAACATCCCAGTAGCTCCACTGGCTCCAACGATTCCAGTCCGGCCTGGAAACCCACCAGTTCCAACCATCCCGGTGTGTCCAATCTGACCTTTCATACCTCGGGCACCGGTCGCTCCGTGGCTCCCTTGCCGTCCAGTACCGCCGGCTGGTCCTTCGAGCCCGGTGTCTCCCGTTAGACCCACCACACCCTCCGGTCCATCCACTCCAGTCTTTCCACGAATTCCAGTGGATCCCGTTCCACCAGTGACTCCAACTTGTCCGGTAACTCCAGTCCATCCAGTCCAGCCAGTATTACCAGTCTGACCCACAATACCTGTAGCACCTGTATCACCTGTATCACCTGGAATTCCCACTTCTCCTGTCAAGCCGGTATCACCTGTTAAGCCAGTAGGTCCTATAAACCCCATCTCACCAACAGGACCAGAATGCCCAGTTGCTCCAGTGACACCATCAACTCCCACCTGTCCAGGATAACCCTTTAATCCAGACACTCCAGGCAGTCCCGATGAACCAGTAGCTCCAGGAACTCCTGTGCTACCAGAAAACCCATCCGGGCCTGAAGGACCTTGCAATCCCGTGAATCCTATTGCACCAGGAGGACCAACTGGGCCAGGTACACCGATGCTGCCTTGTGGGCCAATAACACCTTGCTGTCCAGTGATGCCAGTGGCTCCTTGCTGGCCAGGTGGGCCTGTTACACCTGTAGCACCTGTCAGGCCTACAGGCCCCGTGAAGCCAGTTGCACCAGTGCTGCCTTTCACACCTGAAAATAAGACACATACCAGTCAAACTACATTAGACTCAACAGCTGCTAGTCTGTCCACTTGTTTAATAATCATCATCTTCGATCGTGGAAATTCTCAACAGTTTCTTGATGTATCTGTTATCAACTGCCTCGTTGTATGTTCCTGTGTCTTTACTGCCCATGATTCGCATCCATACAATGCCACTGGCCAGACCAGTAATTTCACCTACTGCTATACCACAAAACATGTCTGAAATATACAATTATATCAAAATCTGCTCAAATAAATTTCTTTATTGTTACTATGAATTCCACTACAATATGATGTGGTTATGCTATTCTATTTGCTTCTGCTGCAGTATTTCTGCACACTATCCACGACTTATCTACACGCATTACCCTGCAACAGTTTCTAACTGTCATGATATCATTCAAGTCCCTGCATTAGATACAACAGTAAACAATGTAACAAGTTGAACAGTAATGGTAGTGACAGCAGTATCACCACAAAGCACAGGTTGTTCAACTGCATTAGCCAGGTGGAACCGACATGTATCCAACCTAATACTTGGTTTGTTGCACCCACACGAGTCTGCACCTAAATGGCATCTTGATCACTTCCGCCACTTTTGCAAGGCTCCTTGTGTGACCAACACACATGCACAGACAGACAAACAGACAGACAGACAGACAGACAGACAAACCATGCTACCAAATGTCAAAACATACACAGGAATGGCTGACATCCAGCACTGCTTGCAGTGCTGACGATGCCGGCTTATAACATCAGATGAATACAGAGAAGTCAGTCAAACGCAGACCTACCAATAACTCCGGATGAGCCCGTGAATCCAGTGGCACCATCAGGTCCTCTCAGTCCCATAGCTCCGGTAAATCCAACAGGTCCAATAGGTCCAGTGTTGCCAGTGCTTCCGGTCATGCCTTGGGCACCACGAGGACCCTGTCGGCCATCAACTCCTTGCACACCCATCACTCCAGCTGATCCGTCTCTACCATCCACTCCTGCCAGACCTGGATCTCCTGTAGCACCTGGAAATCCACGCTGTCCAGCAGTCCCAATCACTCCAATAGATCCATCAGGTCCGGTTAATCCATTCAAGCCTTGTGGTCCACTTGATCCTGTGTGTCCTTGCTGTCCACGTGGTCCTGTCTCTCCAGACCATCCGGTAGCTCCAGATTCACCGGTAGCCCCCACAGTTCCGGTTGCCCCATCTACCCCAGGCTGTCCCACCTCACCAGTAGTCCCCTTCAGTCCCGGTCCCCCACTGGCACCTGTTGCACCAGTTGCTCCAGTTTGTCCACCTCTCCCAACAGCTCCAGATGATCCGGTGTTTCCAGCTGATCCGGCGGCACCCATCATGCCAGTGACTCCTTCTCCTCCTGCAAGTCCTGTGTTCCCACGGACTCCACTGGCTCCAGTGTCTCCAGTGTATCCCGTGTCTCCAGTTATTCCAGTCACTCCGGGAATACCGGAAGAACCGGCCGAGCCATCATTTCCGTCAACTCCCGGCATACCACTAACTCCAGTTGCTCCGGTTGCTCCAGTCAGTCCGGGACTTCCCGGTGATCCAGTCCCAGCACTTCCTTTGGGCCCAGTGTGACCTACTGACCCTGATGAACCAGTGTTTCCTGGATCACCTGTTGCTCCTACTTCACCTTTCATTCCAGGTCCACCTCCGCTACCAGCATCTCCAGTAAGGCCGGTATCTCCAGCCGGCCCTTTGCTACCTGTGAATCCAACACTGCCAGATGGACCTGATGTGCCAGTGTCACCAAAACGACCATCTGGGCCTCGAGGTCCATCCACACCTGTCTGCCCGGGAAAACCTGGTGGACCGGCATTTCCCGGGATTCCATTCTCTCCTCTCATCCCGGTAAATCCAAGTTCTCCTGGTCGTCCGTCCAGACCTGGTGGTCCTCTCACGCCAATGGTACCTGTCTCACCAGGTGTGCCAGTTGCACCAGTGGCACCAGTCACACCTCGACCACCTCCACTACCTTTCACACCACCTGGGCCCTGAGGACCTGGACTTCCTGTGAATCCAGTGCCACCAGGAAGTCCACCATTGCCAGGTGTGCCTGGACTACCCATACCACCTTGCTGTCCAGTTGCTCCAGTTGCACCTGTAGCACCTAGCCCACCTGGCGGTCCAGAAGGTCCTGTGAATCCAGACGGTCCAGATGTTCCAGTCGCTCCAGTTGGCCCACGCCTACCAGCAACCCCTGGTGTGCCATCAGGGCCTGTTGTACCTGGCGGTCCTGGAGGACCCACAGGCCCAGTGTCACCTGTCAAGCCCTGTACTCCATCAGTACCTGCAGGCCCTGGACCACCTGGCTGTCCATTCAAACCTGGCAGCCCTGTGTTGCCAATTGTCCCCTCCACTCCAGCAGGTCCAGTTGATCCTGTTGATCCAGAAGCTCCGGTGTTTCCAGTTTGTCCACCAGTACCGCTAGATCCAGTCTCACCTGAACAATGTAGCACAACGCGCTCACCGGTTGCTTCATATTAATAACTGAATTCTGTGTGACAGCTCAGCTATTTTTATTTAATTTGTATGAATATTCAGTTGTTCAAAAATTGTGAGGTGTATCACAAATCATGGCAGCTGATATGTTAAACAAATATACACACTGTGTTCCAAAAAAGAAGACATCAAACTTATGTCTGTAACTCTGTCTTACCTTAACCAATTTACACACAGAAAGTTTTTATTGGGAGATTTCGTAGTAAATTTGCATTGAAGTAATTGCTAAAAATACTTACTGAAATATCCGTGTGCCAGAAATTGTTTTATGCAAACTGCGATGCAAGACTAAACCTTTGGTGCAATGTTCAGCCAGCTAAAATAGCTGCCGCAGAAGTACTCAAGTGAATGAGCATTATCTAATTCAGAGACAAAATAATTCACAATCTCTAACCTAGAAACTCACAGAATGACTGAGTATACATGTAAATGCACTTGCTGCAACAAGAGTTGTATAAAATGCCTTTGCTCACGATCTGCAACATTCACTTAGCCACTGATAACATCAGTCACAAAGTTGAATCATTCTACACCAACTCATTAACTGTCTGGGCCAAGTTACAAGCAATGTTACAGCAGCTGACAACAGCTGTCTGTTTCTCACAATACTCGAGATGTCGGTGAATTCATGTGACCAGGCGCACAACTATCAACTGTCCTGCCCTTAACTTTGCCAAATATTCACCAGTTTAACAACTTTTTCACCAGCAGACTCAGCAGTAAATAGGCTATAGTAATGTGAACACTGAATATTCCATCACACCTCAAATATGTAGCTACACTACCTTGTGAGTTATCGTTACACCGTGACATCTGTTGCTTGTTTCTGACATTAATATTTCACAAGGTAGTGCTGCAACATACATGAGGTGTGGTGGGAGCTGCAGTAATGCTTCAGAGATAATTTATAATGCAGTCTGTCGGTAAAGAATTCTGAAAACCAGTTAAGAACTGACGGAGTTAATGCTGTGAGTTTGGTGTCTTCCTTTTTTGGAACACAGTGTGGAGTGTTCTTAAACAGTGCTGCTAAAAAGCAGTAAAATTCAGTCGTAAAACTGGGTGTTACTGTTTTCACAGTGTAGCAAGTGTACGAGCAACTGCTAAGTCATAGCTCTAAAACAGCAAAAATCAAAATAATTGCTAGATTATAATTACAAAACACATGCGCTGGGTTTTACATTTAAATCTGGTGACCCAAATTTAAATGTTACAGTGCACATATTTTGTGATTATAATTGAGCAATTATTTTGATTTTTGCTTTTTTAAAGCTATAACTCAGCAGCTGCTTTTACACTTAATTGTGAACTGGGAAGTTTTTACCATAAAATTAAACAGTAGAATTCAGTTTTACAACTTTGTTTGATTGACAATAATTTGAAAATCACTTTACTAAAGAGTAATTTCAGTTTCATGTAATTTGCTGTTCTGGGAATAATTCCTGTTTTTGTTATGTTTACAGTTAACTGAAATTAATCACTGCTACAGTTTCAATTACTGTTAACGAGTACATCAGTCGGCGTCACGTACCCGCGATGCCGGTGAACCCAGTTGCTCCTGTGATTCCACGCCGTCCAGTGGCTCCACCAGGTCCAGACGGCCCAGTAGAACCAGCTGGACCTGGATCACCAGTTGACCCAGTCATCCCTGGTGGTCCCGGATCTCCCGTTGGTCCAGTATCACCAGCCTCTCCAGCTGTACCAGGCCCACCTGTAGCACCTGTAGTACCTATCTGTCCTTTGTCACCAGGTGTGCCAGTCGGCCCAGTGTGACCTGTCCATCCACCTGAGCCACCCAGACCCATCTCACCTGAGCTACCTGTGGCTCCCATCATGCCCTCACTTCCAGGCTCTCCACTTGCACCAGTCAAACCTTTACCTCCGTCTTGACCCTGTGACCCAGTACCACCAGTTGGTCCGGTGACTCCAGGCATTCCTGGACTGCCATCCATTCCGGTTGCTCCGGTCATGCCTTTCTCGCCGCTGAATCCTGTTCCTCCCTGAGATCCGGATGCTCCAATGACACCCGGACTCCCCGCCAATCCATCAGATCCTGTATCTCCCATCACTCCTGGCTCACCTGTGGGTCCACTGGCGCCTGTTGCACCTGTCACACCTGGTGGTCCAGTCTCTCCAGTTGATCCACTAGTTCCTGGACTTCCAGAACTTCCAGTCGCTCCAGTAGCTCCTTGTGACCCACTCAAGCCTGGGTCACCTGTATCACCTGCCAGTCCAGGTGGGCCAGGTGGACCAGAACTTCCTGGGACTCCAGATAATCCGGTGAATCCGAGTGGACCAGCAGCTCCAGTGGCTCCAGTCAGACCTCGACTGCCCTTCTCTCCAGGTCCTCCAGTCATTCCAGTGGAACCACTGTCTCCAGTACCACCAGTAGCACCAACCTCGCCCGACACTCCTGTGTCTCCAATAAACCCCTTGACTCCGGTTGAACCGGGCTGTCCTGCTGGTCCATCCTGTCCACGTGGCCCTGTCCCACCAAGAGGTCCACTTGGTCCAGTTGGTCCTGTGATCCCAGTAGATCCGGTCATTCCACTGGCACCGACACTTCCAGACTGGCCAGTCCATCCAGCCATTCCAGCCACTCCACGCTGACCAGTTGCACCTTGGGATCCGGTAAATCCCTCGGACCCTGGCAGTCCGGTAGCTCCGGGACCTCCACTGGCACCTCGTGCACCTGTCACACCAGTTGGGCCGTGGAGGCCGGTAGCTCCCTGGGAACCTGTACCACCAGTTGGTCCAGTAATGCCAGTCGCACCTGTGTCAAACCACATCACAGCAACCACTTCACCTGTCTACTCTTCACCGTTACTCTCACTGCTGCCGTTTGTTTGTTCTCAGTTTCTTTTTCATTATCTTTCTGTTCCTGTCGTAGTAACTGGACTTCTGTGTCGGTTTTTCAGTGCACTATAAATATATTATATCGTATTGTATTGAACTGTCTTTATTAATAAACAAATGACAAACGCACATGCTGAATAATACCGAGTAAACATTGATCACAAAAAAACAAAATACACATCGGGGGATAAAACAGTATTTACATAGGTTGTTTGGGAATATTGGAAGGGCATAACAATGTCCTCTAGGACGTAATCCAAGGTGATGCTTTTCTGGTGAAACTAAATGTGAGGCAGTGGGACTGACTTTGTATATGATGAAATAATTTGTTATCAGCCATTCTCAGGTATACTGATATATCACATAGAGATGTAGGGCTACAGAGCCAAAAGCATCTAGCATTCTAGAACTATGACTCAGCAGTCAATCTTACACTTGGTTGTAGACTGCAAAGTTTTTACATTAATCAAGAGAACCGCAACCTCAGCAGCTGCCTGTCAGTGTGTCTCTACAATCTCATTAATAATCTTTGCTGCTTAGCATATTACAGGCTCACATGTACACTAATACACAGTACAAATTTAGACTGGCACAAAATAGCTGGCCACTTTCATTGGCCATTCTCAGTGACTAGTGCCGAATACTGCTGCCTATATGTATGCCAGAAACTGAATGATTTCATTGTAATATAAGTAGCAATCACCAAAACAGATGCAGTAATAACTGAGTTAAGGTTTAATCCCACTCGACACTAAACACATCAAAAAGAGATGCTCTTCTTTTTAGCCTATCTTTCAGCTAGTACTGAGAAAATCAAAATTAAAGCCAGGGCAAAAAAACCAATGCAATAAACCTAGGCGAACACGAAACTAAAACTATAACCACCCAATCAACGAAATACAAAATGTAATCTAAATCTAGTTGTCAAAGATAAAGTACAAGTAAAAATAAAAATGAGATGCACAGGAAATTAGGATGTAAAATTTATAACACTGATAAACATGATATAAGGCTTGAAATCGGCGACAGCAGCCAGTGGCAAGTGGCAACAACATCATGATAAAAGAAATTCATGAATATATCAAAGAATTATACAACACAGCAGTATAATATAAAGCCAGGAAGTTAGACTTGAGCAAACAGAAGTAAACAGTGAGCAGACCTAGGACTCCAGCAGGTCCAGTGATTCCCTGAGTCCCTGACGATCCAGTTGCTCCTGTAGCGCCAGTGGAGCCTTCTGTTCCACGTGATCCAGTGTTACCGGATGCTCCAGTGGGACCGGTGGACCCCGTCGCTCCAGTTATACCACCACTTCCCGTGTTGCCTGATGATCCGGTGTCTCCCTTCACGCCACCGAGTCCCATCTGTCCAGTAGCACCCATCATTCCACGACCACCGGATCCACCGGTAGCACCAGTTGAACCTCGGTCTCCAGGTGGTCCGGTAGCGCCAGTCACACCTCGGCTTGCCTTCACTCCACTGGCTCCAGTAGCTCCGGTCGTTCCCCGGCGCCCTGACTCTCCAGTGTCACCGGTTCTTCCAACCATACCGCCGATCCCAGCTGATCCAGGTGATCCGTCTGGTCCGGTAGCACCAACGCCGCCCATCACACCCGGCTGTCCAGTGAATCCAGAGCTACCACTAGCTCCAGTGTCTCCATCATTTCCAGCCTCTCCAGGCAACCCAGGACCACCTTCAACCCCGGTAGCACCAGGCTGGCCCGGTCCCCCGGTGGATCCCACGGCCCCCACAAGACCCTTGGAACCACCAGTACCAGTGGCCCCAGTGGCGCCAGTGATACCATCTGGGCCAGGAGGACCAGTAGCCCCTATCACGCCTCCGGTACCATTCACCCCGGCTGGACCCTGCAGGCCATCCAGTCCACGCCGTCCAGACACGCCGGCTGGTCCACTCAGCCCACTGCTACCAGTCACTCCAGCCAATCCAGTATTTCCAGTCATTCCAGTAGCTCCAGCAGATCCGGTGAATCCCATGGAGCCAGTGGATCCAGGTGGACCAGGACTGCCAGTACTGCCGGTCACTCCACGCCGGCCACTCTCACCTTTCACACCTGCACATTGCAGTAGTAATAATGTGTTTCACACCTGCACAATGTGGCAGTAATGTGTTTCTAGAAATGTCCTACAACAGTCTCGGCACAGTATGCTACTGCATTTGAGCATCGTTGAACAACACAAAAATGTGGCATTCCTGTCTCAAAAATACCAAACTAAGGTGGTAGCCAAGGATTTAGTTCTATAACCACTTTTTAATACTTTTTACACTTTGCATTCATCATCCAGTTTAAATATATGTACGTTATTTCGCATCAAATGCAGCATAACAATAAGTAATTATAGCAATAAAACTATACTTGAAATCTTGGCTCTATTTTGACATGTTTCTTTACTATGACTGGCCATTTTGGCATATGCCAACATTATATTACTCTTTAAATCTTGGCTTAGTTTTCAGTGAAAGTGTCGTCTTCTACGCAAATAAGTTATGTCAAGTCTTATAATTTTAAAAATCAGATATCAGTTCATCGTGTGTAAAAAGAGAAGCCTCTAAAACTGAAAAATAACTGGTCAAAAAGGCAATCCTAGACATACGACTCTGCACAGTGTCGTCAAGTGCTGCCATTGTCGGCCAATGTGAGTATATGCTGTAGTCAGGTCAAATCTGTGCTGCCCTCTGGTGAGTCACATTCTACTTGTGTCTCTCACCTGCACCATACGGCCCATTATCGAAAATATGTAACATATTGCAATACTTTCAGAAAAGCACCGAGCTACAGCCACAGGCTATAGACACACAAAAAATGGTGAAGTTTCAGCATGCGGTTTTTGAGATACGTTCATGGTCAGATGCACACATATATAGACACAGACAGACAGACAGACAGACAGACAGATATACTCATAACAATACAATGCTAAAGGAATGCCTGGATTCTAGTAGCAGCAACAGAACTTCATTAGTACACAAAACAACTGCAGTGTACTGTAAATGCAGTAGTTTCTGAGGAGACAGAGGTCGGCATTGCAATCTCATCACAAAGTACACCTGCAGTCACGTACCTGGCAGTCCGGCAGCTCCTGTGTCTCCTGGACTACCTGTTGATCCGGTATGTCCCAGCTGTCCAGCCACACCTGTGAATCCAATCACACCTGTATTACCCATTGCTCCACTCATTCCAGTAGCGCCAGCACGACCAGCTTCGCCACTCATACCAGTCGCTCCAGTACTTCCAGTAAGACCTCGTCGTCCGGCGTCTCCCACCACTCCCTTGGGTCCAGTAGCTCCAGGATCTCCGGTAAATCCTGTCTGACCTGAAGTCCCAATGATGCCTGTAGATCCGGTCCCACCATCAGGTCCTGTCTCACCTTTATCACCTCGAGGCCCAGTGGCTCCTCTGTCACCTGTTGCACCTGTAGTGCCTCTCACACCTGGTGGCCCAGATGACCCAGTGTGCCCAGCCATGCCATCTAGACCTGTGGCACCAGCTGATCCTGTATTGCCACGAGGTCCTTGACTACCTGTTGCACCAAACTCACCCACTGAGCCAGCGATTCCAAATGCTCCTGTGTCTCCTAGGGGGCCCTGGAGGCCCCCAGATCCTTTAGGCCCAGTTGCCCCCACCATCCCCATGCTGCCCTTCGCACCAGCGGTTCCAACAGCACCTCGAAGTCCCGGGGCACCAGTCTGTCCTGCTGCACCAACCACACCACTAGATCCGGTATCACCAACAAGTCCTTTGAGTCCTGGAAGTCCAGTAGCACCAGGCACTCCAGTGTCCCCTGGTACACCAGTGGAACCTGTGAACCCAGTCGATCCACCTGTGCCAACAAGACCAGTGCTGCCTGACGGCCCAGTAGGTCCTTGCTCACCAGCTAGGCCAGTCGCACCTGTAGCACCCAGCCCACCTGCATCACCTGGCTCGCCACTCATACCTGGTGACCCAGCCAGTCCTGGCCCACCACTAGCCCCGCTAGCTCCCTGCACTCCCATCTCACCCGCACTACCAGTCTCTCCAACAGCTCCAGTGAACCCAGTGCCTCCAGTACTTCCAGTAAGTCCCCTCGAACCTGCTGAACCAGTAGCCCCATCTGCACCTGGTGTTCCGGTAGCACCAACTGCACCACGAGGTCCACTAGATCCAGTAACTCCAGTGTGTCCTGTTGGTCCGGTGAATCCTGCTGTGCCGGGTGGTCCTTCCGGTCCAGTTGCTCCAGCCATGCCGGTGAATCCGGACTGACCAGATGATCCGGTGTGCCCGGCATCTCCAGGTAATCCAGTGAGTCCTGTGTCGCCTGGCACACCAGTTGCACCAGCTGAGCCTGAGATCCACACACACACACAGACACACATGATGATGTGTGTGTGTGTCATCCACACACACACACACTGCTGGGTCCACATACAGGGTGGCCCAGCTAAAGTGAAGCCACTCTATTATTCTTGGTAACATTTGGATGCATAGGTAAAATGCAATAATTTTTGGCAGATGTAAACTACATACAACAAGAAATGGTGCAATGCAAATTTTGAGCAAATTTTGTCATAATAAACACTTAACAGAAAGTGGCAAGACCTCCAGTTCTTTAGTACCCGACCTGTAACGCCTTTATAACAATTCTGTCCTCTCGCATTATTTCACCCATCAAAAAGCACAAACGTGTTATTATTCAACAGTGATATTTTTTACAAAACCGGTAGTTTTCATAAAAATATCATTATAAATGCAAAGGCCAACAAATACCAGCAATACAAAAACATAAACGGACAAAGATCCAATTGTGGTTGTGTCATTGGGTCCCAGTTCTTAGGTTGTATTATGTATGCTGATGACCTTGTACTGCTCTCACCAAGTGTCTGTGATCTTCAGAAGATGATTAATATATGTGTTGATGAAGCTAAATGCTTGAATTTAAAGTTTAATGCAAAGAAAAGTTGCATAATGCGTTTTGGAGCGCGATATATGCGACATTGTCAGAAGTTAATACTGGATGGT
>Ga0209782_1000940_pt1 | contig 14179 bp, 8 predicted proteins | sample WorMetmaBAHAMAS1_FD_187390 | JGI IMG/M metagenome (GOLD analysis project Ga0209782, IMG submission 187390) | Marine gutless worms symbiont microbial communities from Max Planck institute for Marine Microbiology, Germany - Inanidrilus... | ecosystem: Host-associated > Annelida > Digestive system >...
ATAAAACATTATCTCTTGTGGTAAAACAACGCAATATGGCATTAGCGCGCTGATGAGCTTTCCGGACTGTTTCATTTATGTGCATGGTGGGTATCAAATCATTGGTTATGGTTATTCCTAGATTAATATATTTGACCTTCACTTTTGAAGTTTGACCGTGACTTCTGACTAATTTGACCTTCAATCTAAGGAGAAGTATGTTTATGACCCATAAACATACAAAAGGCCAAGGTCAAAGGTCACCGGGTTGGAAAGTTAGAGTGGAAACAGACGGACAGACAGACGGACGAACGGAGGCGATTGTAGGCCTATTCTCCCGCGGTGCTAACGCGGTCGGTAAATATACCGACCTGTTGGAGGTCTTGATGCGAGAAAGACCAGTATCAAGGAAATCAAACGCATCCTTCTGCCTGTGAGATTTATCTTCTCACGCACGCACGACGGTCATCAGGACTCATACATTTCTTCATCGTAATTGTGAACTTCGACTCGTTGGTTCTGACGGGCCATGTTCGAAGCACGTCGACCGTGTGACGTGTCCGACGTCGATGTTACCGCGGCGACGCCGTCCAACAACGACGTAACATCATCGATTTCTGTGTCAAAGGTAGACCTACGCCCAGCGAGATGAGTCGTCCGAAGTAGCGGCCGGCCGTATACTAGCGATATTTGACGCACTCGCTACTATAGGCTCTAACTGAATTATTTAACGCTAGGAAGACGACTTGCGTCAACAATGACGCACTGCGAGAACAATGACACAAGAAGTCGATAGAATACAGCAATGTAGCCCTCGACTCATCGATCTATCACTCCACTAGTTAACGATACCGTCTTGGCCCGGGCCAACACCGATGTATTCTTCTGCCGGAGTCACTGCCAGCCAGTCTGTCACACGGAATAGCGCGGCGCAACAACGCAACACCATACACACAAAACACGACATCCTCTTAACAAGTTACTGAGTTCCTCATAGCATTTGCTACAAGGAATTTACCACAAACGAACGTCGCAAACTCGCACACAAAAGTAGGAACACATCACATGGTTCTTTCACATCAAATCTGGCGTACCCTACAGATCATAAGACTAAAGACTCATTTACACCGGTTGCAACACCATACAAAAGACGCCGCATGTGATGTGAATGAACGTTAAGCCGAACAAGCAACACCATGCACCGAGCATAACGTCAAAATAAGACGGCGCCAAAACGCAACACCATAGACTACACGCAAAAAATACATCCTCCCAACAAGTTACCGACTTCTTGTAACATTTGCTACGAGGAATTTACCACAAACGAACGTCACAATCTTGCAAACAAAAAGTAACATCGCCTGGTTCTTTCACACGGCACGTCACAGCATGGACGTATACAGTCGGACGTCACGCGGCGTCGCTTTTACACCAAATCTGGCACACCGTACAGATCATAAGACTTAAGACTCATTCACACCAGATGCTGCACACCGTTTGAATGGACCTTAAAACGAACAAACGCTGCCACAATGGGCGTCTACGTCACTCCACAGACTGTGCGGTCATCCACTCTGCTTTTCGTGAGATCTCCGTAGGGCCATTATGTGAATGACGTCATCCACAAAACCGGGAGTATATAACTTATTGCAACGCCACTAAAGGGCGAACAAGCCAGGGCCATAGGCAACATAAACAAGAAAATTCAGTAAATTTTCTCCATGTATATAGTTTTCGAGTTACGCAAGCAGACAGACAGACAGACAGACAAACTACAAGCAGACACGTAGGCCTTATGCAAGTTTCTACTTACAACAGTCGAATTGTTGCTCTTCACGTTGGCAGAACTTTACAGCATATCGCTAAAGTCCTCAGTTATTATTATGCCTACGACGTCACGCTATCGTTAGCTAAGTTAGATAATCCGTTGGCTGGCAGAACTCGTCCTGGAGAGTGAACCAAAGACAGGCGTCACATGCAGCTATACGCTTGCCGAGCGACGTGTCTCGACCAGAAATGAGCCAAACTGACGGCCAAAGGCGCAGGGTTGACGATCGTCGACTGGCCTTCGATCGGTTTCAGGCCAGTCGGCGATCGTCATCTCTCGCGCCTTCGACGGGTCACTTTGGCTCACTTCTAGTCTCGACCCGCTCGGCTCGCGTCTAGCTGTGACGCCTGTCTGGTTCACTCTCAGGCCAGAGTTCCGCCGGCCGACGCATTATCTATCACGTCTTCACACCAGCGAGTGACCTTCAAGACGGCAGTACTCACGTGGAACTGCCTACAGGTACGTGAAGCCCCGTGTTACTTGGCCGAGCTGTGTTCTATTGGCCATGCTTTTTCCTCACGCTGGGCATTTTCACGACCGAGTCACAAAGCAGTTGGGTTGCAGTGATGGGCGGATCGTTTTGATCCAACAGTTCACCAACAGTTCATCCTTTTCAGAGGCTGACTAGTTGTAAGCATTGTCGGTGATGTTGCAGATTAGTTGGCAACTTGGCAGATGCGTTGGTAACGAACGTGGATTTTTGAAGAAAATATATGCGATATGCGCATTTTGCTCAAATATGCAAACGAGAAGCATTTGAAAAATGTTGGGCCCATTCGCCACAACGAGCCGCCGCACGCCGCATTACCATTCACCAGATGTCGCTAGTGGCGCATCGCACGTCGCCCGCACGCCGATGTCCACAACAACAACAACGACGACGACGACGACAACGACAACGCGTGACAGAGTGGACCGCTATGGCCCCATAGAATTGGCCCAAAAATGCGGCAAAGTGCGAAATACGCGGCAGTCGCATATTCGCGTTTTTCTGACTTGCCTACTGCCTAGCAGAACGGCCCAGGATCACACCGTTCTGCTAGGCATTTTTCACACCACAGTGACCACACTACCACGGGGATAAAAAGATATATTCTTTGCTAAAACAGGATGAAAACAACCGGAAATCGTAGTATTTTAGAGTTTCGAAGTGTGCATTTTTGGCGTTATTTCGTCGTTATCCTATTTCTGTAATTTTTCCACGCTGCTTGTTGCGATCTTGTATCAATGGGTAATGATAGGGAGCAGAAATGATTGCTGTTACTACAGGAATGAGATAAATGTAACGTGTGTCCGCTGACGACCATTCAGCCTAATTAACAACCCGTCAGTGAGACTTTGAACTGGCATGATATATTGGCTACGTTTTTTTAAAAATTACATGATGTTGGGTATAATTAAAAGAATTTGTGATTATATTTCAAGGAATTGCTTTGTAACACTTTATAAACAAGAAGCATTTGAAAAATGTTGGGCCCATTCGCCACTGCGAGCCGCCGCACGCCGCCTGTTCTAATTTTACATTGCCATTCACCAGGTGTCGCTACTGTCGCACGCCGCCATTGTCGCACGCCGCCTGCGCATTGATGTCCACAACGACATCAACAACAAAACGACAACGCGTGACAGAAGGGACCGCTATGGGCCCAATCATTAGTCAGATCTCACTTAGAATATGCTAACAGTGTATGGTATCCAAAAAGAAAAACAGATGTTGATAAACTGGAATGAGTTCAAAAGAGGGCTACTAAATTAACGGTCTCACTAAAAGCCGACCGCACAGTCCAGGGACCACGACTGCACGCAGTCGATAGTCGTGCGGTCGTGCTACACGACCGCACGACCGCAAACAATTGACCTGCGTGCAGTCATCAGGACCTGGGTAATTATCACTTATAAGTACTGGGATGATTGTGTCGCTTGGGTCGGAAGCCAAACATTTTAAAGACGTATTATACGCCGATGCGCTTGTTAACAGGAGCCTTAGGTTGCCGTTGTTGATAGGGGATGTTTGTAATATTATCTCCATGCAGCATTGTGGCTATTGTGTTGTATGTACAGTGACTTCTAGTGATCAGTTTTTGTGTGTGTTTGCATTGGACAGACGAATTGGAGACAACATAATGGGTAGACAGCTGTAACTGAAAAAGTGTTGAAAGTTTGCTTCGTGTATTAATTCACATGTTGAACAACATGAGTTTGATAGATTGGTGCCTTCTCTTCTCTTCAGAGATGACTGTAGTCTAACTATCAAGTGCAGAAACGTTATTTCACTGACAGTGAATGTGAATGGTCAACAGTGATTCCTTCAACCAGTCACTCGACAGAACGCATGCAGATGAATGAAGCATTTAAGTGCCACAATACAGAGCACTTACGTTACTGGCATCCGCCTTATAGTACCGCAGCATTTGTTGGCAATGCTGATGCCACTTTTAGAACTATGGACGACTTTGATAGTGGTGCTGTAAAGTCCAGTAGTATGTCTGATAGATTTATTTCGAGTCCCACTGAACACAGACACCATTGTATTAGTCCCAGCAGTGCAAATGCAGATGCTTGTGCAACATCGTCTGATGCTCACTTATGGTGGAATTTGGATGATGCTGAGAACTACGCATGTAACGACCGTAGCATGCCTGTACGTAGTCGACCTGCAGACTGCTATCAATATGGCCCTACTGGCATTCAGAGTTATGATAGATTGCACCATGTTTCTGTTGATAATCTAAGAACAGCAAAGTCAGAATATCCTGCAGCAGGAAATGTCACATCTTGCAGTTACGGGGACAAGACATCTCCTGTATTACATTCCGTACATTGTTCGTCATCCTGTCAAGCTGAAAACTCAGTGGGAGAGTGTTGTGATATGAACGGTGTTCGAACAACAAAGCCACATTATCATTCCCATACGAGACATCAGCAGCCCGTGTTTACAAATTGCCGGAAGACTGATTTCGGTTTGTACAGCATGAATCATGAGCAGTATCGGAGTGCTCCGCACGTAAGACAGTCAACATCGATGAATGAACTTGATGATATTGACTTACCTTTGCATGATGCTTCCAGTGTCAGTTCTTCCATGCTGGATGAGATGGTCAGAAATAACATTTCTGGAGCTACAGATTTTAGCTTTTCATCTGATTTTGGTTGTGATGCTTCTAGTAAACGTGATAGTGTTTCCTCACGTCTGCCAAGGGAAGAACAAGGGAAACTTAGTGTTGATGACCCAGAGTTTAGCTGGCATGCGAATGCAAGTAAGAAGACGGAGAAGAGAGATGAATTAAATGTACAGAACTGTTTTGAAGCCGATGCTTCCACTCGGTCGCCTTCCATTTGTTCAAAGCTGCCTTTTTCTGCTAGAAAGTCTAAGAAAAAAGTACAACGACCGAGTGATGAAAAATCACGGCCTGCCGTTGCGCAGAAAATAGTCGGTGCTGATTGTCAGAATCTTCCTGCATACAATGGTGCTGTTGAAAGTAATTTGTGCAATGCTGCATCTGAACATGTCCCCAGGACTGATTTAAGTGCCGAGTTAGATACGAATGTGCAAGCTGCAGCGAATGGAAACGTGAGAAATTCTCTACAAGAGGAAAACAGCAAGAGCAAAGGCGTTGATACGGCTGATTATTTATCATCTGAGCACAAAGAGGCATCTAGTACTGATTCTGTTCAAGCTGACAAGCCGAGTCGTGTTTCAGGTTCTCGCTTGCGTGTGGAATCTCGTGTGAGAGCAGAGACTACATCAGGTGTGCACCAGCATCGCAGATCGCTGCGTAGAACATCTCGTGCTGGTTCTAAGCAAAAGTCTGCGAGACACGGCGATAGTGAGCAGTATTGTGCAACGACTAATTTTCATCTCAAACACTATCTGGAATCTGTCGACTGGCAGCAGCTGCATCAGAGCATTGGTGTGTTTTTCATTCTGTTTTTTTTCAAGTGCCTGTAAAAGAATGATTGATGAGATGCTGACATGCTTATCTTTCTAGAGAAATAAATGATTTGTATATGGTCCAGCAACTTCAGCTGATGCCATTGCCACCCTATCATCCTTGTCATTGTCCTGGAAAAGAGGCTGCTAAATTGTTTTTGTTGTTGTTTCTTAATTTCTTTGATGCTATTTGACTGTACGACCTGAGTAAATTTTCTTCTGCAGCATTATTGCTGGATTTGCACACAAATGGGTTTAAAAAAATTAAAGTAGATACCATAGCAATAGCACATATTGCTTTATTGCTTTCATGTACTTTTCTTGTGTTTTACAAGACAGTGTTGGATCAAAGATTAATTGCTCTGTCCATATGGAAGAGTCACATTTTTCCTGTGGCAAATAATATAATGAGGGACACTGTCTGGCATATTTTGAACGTAGAATTTTTCTGTCAGTGTTTCAGAACAATCTAGGAGAATATTTGAACCTAAGAGCCATAATTGGAGTTGCCCATGTTTGTGTGTGATAATCTGCCATTTTATACAAAGACTTGGTGGCTCCATCTTTGCCATTGCGAAACTTGCAAGTGCCAAACAGGACAAGCATTTTCAAGAAATAGTTACAGAATTGTTTTGAATAAATGTACAGTATTTTCTTTATTTTTCTGCCAATTACTCTTTAAACTTTTTTGAGTTGACTGCTATGCAAGAATATTGACAGAGAACCGCATTTAGCAATGAAATTTATATTTTATGAAAATAGTCTGTTTACAACAGCTGAAATTGTAAATACATAACGCATTGTACATCACAAGTTGTTCAGTCCACTGTCATAAGTAATAGCGTTGTCTGTCAATTCGTCACATGTCGATGGTCGACTCTGCAAATGTGCTGCTATCTCGCTGATGAGTTGGGTCACTCTCTGTGTACCTGTGACCCCTTGACATATGTCAGCACTCAACAGTCAACAACATGTGTTTGATATACCATTCATGCCATCCCACCAAAGTTTGCATCTGTCGTCTGATTGTGTGAATGGTCTGATTGATGAATTGAATTTTTATGTCAGCGGTTGACCACGAACCAGCCATAACATAATGTAGTTTGTTGTACAGATTGGAATATATGATATATTTTTGTAGCAGTGTTCATGTGTAGTTGTCAGTTGCCATCTTCTCGATGACTGTTTGTAGAACTGGCAGCACATGAGGTGTTTGCAGTTGTCTGCAATGTACTCAAAATTATTCTCGGAGTGATCTTTTACCAGTATGTATTGCTGTTTGCTGGTCATTTCACTTTGCTTTTGTCGATGCACAACTTTCAAGTGCTGTCGAATGTTTGTAGGATGAGATATTTTTATGTTGTTTTGTTGCTATAAATTTTCTGTATTGGAGTGAAATAGCTATCTGTTGTTTGTCTGTCTTACAACTTGGAAACCTAAGCAGTTGTATCGACCTGCAGACCCGTACTTGATTCCAACCAATTTTTTTAAAGTGATAAAGACCATAAACTCTTGTGCACGGGAGGGGGGGCAAAAGCTTCTACTTACCCTTTCTTTTTATTAAACTTTGAGAATCAGATGTTTAAAATGAAGAACTTGATTGTTGATTGATTTTTTGGTGGTTGTTTACCATCCTAGTCATTACAGTTGCCAACCGTGTATCTTTGACCGATGCAGGTTATTGTGCGTCTGAATGGTTGCTGACATGCTGCGCAATACTGCGTATAAACTTTGCCCATTCTGGCAGTATGTGTGTGTGTGGTGCTTGCTGTAGGCTGGTGTTGATAGTAGAGTCTGTCTATCAGTCCGTGTTAGACTCGTTCAGTGCAGTAGCGAGTTGGTTGATGGAGAGATATTCGTCGTGGAAGCTCGGTCGTGAACCGTCCAACTCGGCCTCAACTTTGCCACATTTGTCGGAGAACATTACATTGCCATCGACCGGTCAGTCCACTGTGCGACAGTAGAAGTAACGAGAGTAACTGGGTATTGTGTTTACCAATATGCCTCACCACTACAGGAACTCTTGTGCCATATGGGATCACACAGTGTTGCCTGCCTCCTGGCTGAGGTGACATTCCCACCTTTAACCCCAGCCAATTAAAGCTGGTACTCAATTTAGCAAACCTCTCACCTCCCAGTCCTAACCGATCTCAACGTAGAGTAACTTTTTTCATATGACGAACGACACTACCACTGTGCCAAACTGCCAACTGTTGACTTTAGTCTTAAAGAAACCCAGCCTATCATTGTACTGAATTACTATGTTGACGATGACCTTGGTCTTTGCTTTGAGGGCCTTGGCCTTGAAGGCATTTTTGTAAATATGCCGGTTTCAAAATAAAGTAAATTGAGATGTTTGTCCAGCTGTAGTTATTGGTGAGATTAGAGTTAAAACAGATCTTGGTACTGATCCTGGATTACATCCGGTCCGCTGTAGATCGCCTTTGTTGCTGGTCCATTTTTGTAGATCAGCACTGGTCCATCTGTACTGGTAATTGATGGCGGCATGTCTGCTCTCGTGTTGACCATTGTAATCAATGTCGGTGGATGCCGTACATGCTAAATTTAATGAGTACCTAGAGGCATCGTTGCTGGTACAATTAATTACTCACACTACTGTATTACCAACTAATTACCACCGCGAGCTGCATGAAACATGGCATACATGTTTCATCACTATTTATTACTACTGGACTGCGTACTCACTCGGCCAGTCTAGGCGACGTAAAATTACTGAATTGAATTGGTCCTGTTTTTGGTGGATTGTTCTAACTCTAGATAGATAGATAGATAGATAGATAGATAGATAGATAAAATTATTTATATAGCACCTATTATTCAAAGGAGTCACTAGGCGCTTCAGTCGCCAAAGAGATGAGTTTTCAGAGATCGTCTAAAAGAAGGAAAGGAGAGATATTGCCACTGAGAACTGGATGAGAGAGCATTATGCCGGTGTGTTGGTGTGGCGTGTTCACAGGTGAGGAGGCCGTGAGGAGACTATTTGCATGTAAAGGCAAAGACCCCTACAGGTGATTCTTGTTTACATCATGCCTACAGATGTCAGTTTGCATGTACATGTGCCCTGTGTGGGTTCCGGGGCCGTAATGCAACTATCATTCATTTGTTGATATTGACACAATATAGGTCATTTGTTTGTTTACTTAGCTCCTTTACTTACTTTTTCATGGTTATTTTTCTTTTGTTACTTACTTCCTTATTTTTTTAGAATAGGCCCTTGCCTTTTCCAGGCTGGATGTCGTATGAGGCGATTAAACCTGGTTTTAGTTTTTTAAACTTTATCTTTTGTTAACAGTTTTTTTGCATTGCTGGGCTGTAATTATTTGTGTAGCATTTTATTTAGTTTTTTGTGTTAATCTAGGCTTATTATGATGTATTTTTTTGGTAGTTTCTGCTGATTTTGATTTTGTTTCCTTGGCACTTGCCAAGAGATTGGCTGGGATGTGCATCTCAAAAATGACCTATTTTGTGTTAAGTAGGACATTAAACCTTAATTTAGTACGTCAATTAATTAATCTATTTGTCTGTACTGATCTGTCTGTCATTACTTGAAAAGGTTGTGTTTTAATGCTCGTGAAATTGTGGAACAGGTTAAGTTTTACAGCAGGGAACATCTTGTTAGTATCTTGGACAGTACATGTCAAAATCTTTGATATAAGAAACACACTAATTTATTCTGCAGTCCAACAGCATTGCCAAAAACTATCTAAATCAGTTCTTGTGTGCAGGGTACACCCCATTCAGTCCTTGAAAGTCCTTCAATTTAAATGTTGCAAAATCAAGGCCTTGAAAGTACTTGAAAATGAAGATGGTCCTTGCTAGTGCTTGTAAAGTCCTGGAAAATGTTTAGTTTGGTCTGGAAAATTTCATTGCATAATTGGACGGCTCACAAGTGCTAATGTGAATTTCTGTAACATTGCCATTCAATTGATGACGGTCGGAACACTGGATGCATGAAGACATGACTAGCAGTGTACTGCAGTGTCTGTGAGAATATGTGTAGTTATCCTAGAAAGGTCCTTAAAAAGTCCTTGAAGAGTCCTTGCAAAGATCATTTAAAGTCCTTGAATTTTAAGGCCTCAGAAGAGGGGGTACCCTGTGTATGTCATAGTTGAGGCATGAGCTTGTTTGAGACACAGTCTGTTTTTGTTGATTAACAAGAATAGCATTTTCATTGTGTGTTATTAACTGCATTGTGACTTGTAGCATTCTGGGATTGACGAGGGACTGTACGGACGACGACATCAGAAAGTACTACCGGCGTCAGGCGGTGCTTGTTCATCCCGACAAGGTGTGATCCGTCGTTTCATAGACTCAGTGCAAATACTCCGTTGTATTAGCAGAAAAGTCATGCTGTACCGTCGTCTGATTCATTATAATTACAATAACACAGTTGATGGTTATTGATAATTTTCCCGGTGAACTTTTGTTAGCCTGTTGGCCATCGGTCTTGATGGGTTATTGGTGTGAACTGCGAAGTGGTGGTGAGACTTCGTAATGTTGACTGTCCAATCACTAGTAGGACTATTAATTTACTTCTGCTGTCTTTTCTGCCACTCACTAACCGAAGTAAGCTGCTGTTATTACATCTGCTCTCTAATACCTAATACTGTATGCAGTGGTTTATACTGCTAATGATAATCGTCGTCATTGCCGATGCCAGCATACCTGATGCATAGGTAGGCTGATCAGTTGCATCTGTGACGTGTGTCTGTCTGTCCGCACTTTAAAAGGAAAATGGCTTGAGCTATCAGCAGCAAAGTTGATAGACGTGCATTGCATGACAGGCACTCAGCATACATTGACCCTGAGATCAAAATGGCAGGTCGCAGGTACAACCGTAAAGTTATCAAGTGCTAAATATACAACGTACAGTCAGTGGCAGGCAGGCAGGCCTGATGTTGGTGTGCATGTCGATATGACTGCTTATGTTTTCTAGTTGTTATTGTGTCATGGTCATAATCACTCCAGAGTCCAGTCCCTTGTGATCAGCAGCTAATGTTGAGTCTGTCATATTTACAGTCCACGTAGCGAGGATGTATAGGTTTTGGCCTTGTGTGTGTGTGTGTGTGTGTGTGTTTGTCCGTCCGGGCCCGGGTGTCTCCTCTGGGGCTTTTTGCCCCCTCTCCCCTCCTCCGCCTACCCATACCCCTCCTCTGGCAACGGCGGGCTGTGCAATCCAGCCTTGAGCTAATTCTAGTTTCTGGGTGATTCTGTGTGCATTGTTGGCCATGGATGGCTGCTTGCCAGCGCGAGTATTTCATTGTTGCTGGCTACTGCATTGTGTTCACAGAACAGTGAGCTCGGTGCCGAGGAAGCATTCAAGATTCTCCATCATGCATTTGAAATGATCGGTGAACCAGTAAGTAATAAGTTTCATGGGTTGTTTGTATATGTCTGTGTTTTGTGATGCACAGTTACATTTCACTGCATAGATCTGTCGCAATGCATTCTACACAATTGTTTTTTTATCGCGCAGCAGCACAGCTGTGCTGACTGCAAGTGCAATGCTTATGAATAATTTGTTTTGTATTTATCTGCCTGTCTGTTCATGTGCCAATATTATGTTGAAATTACTGTCATTTTTTTAGAATAATTACTCTAGGATTCTGTTTTTAATGCCAAATATGGACTGGATATCTTTGGGGAATCTGTTTCATCTGGGGCATTAGTTCAGTAAAATCCCAACTGGTTTACCTTTCTGGTGCCGACGTATCCAGGTTGTCTTGGTAAAGAGGCCATGATTAAGCAGGTGTTTGTCTGCCACAATCTAGCTGTCTGCTGTTTGTTATGATTTCTCAGTACTACGTGTAGCTTTTCCACAAACTACCTATTTCACATCGAGTGGGACGTTAAACCATTACTCAGTCATTTATCTGTTATGAGCGAGTATTGCTAAGATTACTGGGCAGTTCAAAACCAGCGAGGAGTGCACTAAACGTTCATGTGGGTAGCTACAACTGATATTTGTAGTCATTATGTTGTTTATTTCATGGAGTTGTTGTTGTCGTCGTTGATGTGTAGGAGAAGCGTCGTCAGTATGACATGTCGACTGCTAAAGAGCTTGCCAATGATGCCATGATGGTTTGTTCAATATCGCTGTGTTGTGTTTGTGTCGTCGGTAGCTGCTAATTCTACCAGACGTTACATTACGTGTCTCACTTGCAGCTAACCACTCAAGGCTGCAAAATACAAATTGCAGTTTTGCATCCATTTTATTTCTAGAGGACATTATGTGCACAACGGAGAGGTAACTGTTGTCAGGTTGCTGTTTATGAGCATTTTAGGCAAGTTATTTTTAGACACCATTATGCCTCTGTCTAACTCGGAATCTGATAGAGATGTAAGACTGGAAAAGTGATGGCAGATTATAGCAGATGTTTGGTTGTCCATTGTCAGTGAGATATGTTGTATTCTTGAGTGTAAAGAAATTTAGCGTATCAGTCCCGTTCAGTCTGCATCTATTAATTTACTTCTGTTATCTATGTATGTGAATGTATGATCCCTCAGGTGATCACATGCAATCTATAAGTATGTAAACACAAAAATCATCCACTGATGAATCATACCTCCGCCAATTGGTTTAGCACATTTGATATCTATGGTCCAGTGAGTTAAACAACTGTCAGTGTCGGCTGAAGTGTAACGTCAGCTCATTGCTGGCTCAAAGCCGGGTAGCACAAGTGAGTGTTACATTGTTACGTCTCAGAACCATGCGTATGTCACGATGACCTCGGTCGTACTTTCTTACTTACCTGTGTGTAACGTGATTGAGTGACGAGGCGAATGATGTGTTTACAGCAAGAATTCACTGATCTGCTGACAAAGCTGCATGAGACCATTAAAGAGGTTCGTCACTTAACTTGCTCTTTGGTGCACAGTTGTTCAACTCTAGCCGAAAACGAGGCTACAGTGCCGGACCCATTAGAGCGTAGAATACTCAACTCGTAATAACAGATAGCTTTTTGTTTTGTCCATATTATGGTCACTATAAATAAACAATTAGTCGGATATAATAAATTAATTTTAGTGTTAACCACATCTGTTGATATTGTGATTTCGTGAGAATAGTATTGACGGTAGAATTGATATTTTATTATACACTATGGTTCTATTTTAAGAACATCTTGCGCGATCATATCAGGCCCGGTGCCAAAATGTGCCAAAGTACAAATTGCAGTTTTTGTTGATCTCTTTAGCCACGGCAAGATTTACGGATAGGATCATTGGGTTAATGGTTAGTAGTGTTACGGTCAGTATGTTAGGGTCGTGGCTAGAATTAGGTATAAAGCAATAAAACAATTTCAACTTCAGTTCGTACTTTCATACACGTATAGTAGCCGGCGAATACACGGAGCGAATGCAGGTCAATCCACTGAATTTCCCTACACTGTGGTTTGGTGTTCGGTGATGTGATGTCACTTTGCATATACCAGCCGCCGCGTGTGTGTTCTGGCACTATAGTGCGCTGTTAATTAATTTGTTGATTTTGGCACTATAGATTGTTTGCTTGTTTACTTAACTGCCTTACTTTTTTGCTTACCTTTTACTTAGTTATTTACTTTCTTACTTATCTTTTTTTGAGAATTAGGCCTGTCTTATGCAAATGACTTTTATCTGCAGTTCATATAGTTTTGTGGTTTCGGATTTTTCACAGATGAGATGCAGAAACTGTACATCTTGTGACTCTATTGACAGTGGTCGGAGTCTGCATGCCCTGTGTGTCTGTGTGCAGACCATCAACTTGATGGCTTGTTCACACTGTGGCGGTAAACACCGACGTTACCCCGTCAGCGACGTTACACCGAGCGCTGCGAGATATTGCTCCAGATGTGATGTACGGCATTCCGTCAAGGAGGCAAGCATTATCACTCGTCATAATCACAGCACCATCATCATCTAGTTTTGTTTCGTTATCATGACAATCACCTCTGATTCGCTTGCGACATGTGTTGCTATATAAATTTGTTTGTGATTTGATTTGATCTGTTCTGCAGCAACGTACTTTGCCAGTTCTTACTGCGCAGTGATATGTTACCATGGTGTATGCTGTGGACTTGCTTGTCTGTCTGTCTGTCTGTGTGTCTGTGTGTCACAAGTCAGAGTTCTCTTACAGCGGCCACTTATATCACACAAACACGAGGGTTTAGAGACTCCGGTTTTTGTTAACAGAGATCTTAGTGAAGTTCCAATGAGGTAACCCCAGATGGAGCGTGCAAGATACTGGTACAACAGTGTGTTGTGACTTCATGAGATGTACAGCTGTATACAGGGTGAGTCAAAAAACATTAACTCTCCCCCCCTTCAATATCTTGGCCGATGCTAAGCCTTTCTCAGCCAAATTTTGCCAATAATAGTCAGTTTATATCCAGACATTCCGGAGTTGAAACATGCAGTGCAGCAGATCTCGACCGCCTTGCTGC